>OFBC01000042.1_pt1 | contig 22398 bp, 20 predicted proteins | sample 1520411 | NCBI WGS metagenome assembly OFBC01 (sample SAMEA3696446, study PRJEB22514) | metagenome | biome: water; feature: marine; material: hydrothermal vent | place: Pacific Ocean | collected 2014-08-12 | depth 1521 m
TAGCCCTGAACCCGTTAATGGGTAGGGGTAGTGGGCTTGGCAACCCGTGTAGGGTAATACCTTACTAAAATTAGACGAAATCACTTCGTGATTTCGTTGCTCGCTTACTATCGTAAGCGAGAACCCCACGATTTTAATCGTGGGAGTATGTCAGTAAATTTAAACCAAGGCGATTATATGATTTTAACATTTAAAAAAATATTAGATAAAAAAAATATAAAATATGATAATCCTGTAATTATTGTTTTATTGGGTTATTTGGCAATATTTGTTTTAGCCATACCTTATTATTATAAGTTTAATATATTTTCTCTGTTAAATGTATTTTTAGTGATTTTTTTACTTATTTCTTCTTTTGCCTTACCATTTTTGTTAAATGTGGATATGGGAGACATTAATAAAAAAATAAATTTATCTACATTTTCTAAATTATACGGATTATTATTGGTTATCATTATATTTTATGGCGTATTTGTTGTTATGAATTCCATTTTATTTGCTACTGTATGCTCACTGTTTGTTATTGGAATATCAAATTTATTTATTAAATATAAAGTAGCTGACAACGGGCAGAATATAAAAAATAAACAATGTAAAAATTATTGTAAATTTAAAGGATTTCTATTTAAAAATATGGATAATATAATATTTGCCATTGGAATTATGTCATTTATGGCGTTGGTGATTATTCATAATGCCATACCGTTGTTTAATTATCCTGTTAGGATGAGTTTATCTGCTGACCCACTTCGATTAATATCTATGGGAGCTCTGGTATATGGGGGAATTAATAATATATATTATTTTATAATTGCCTTTATTTTACTAATATTGTTGGGCTATAAAATGGGCGTATTAATTGTTTTTATAGCTTTTTTAATATACAAATATCAAACAAAAAAAATAAAAATAAAATACATATTATTGTCAATTATGGGATTAATTGGATTATTGGCTTTAATGTCGAAAGCAATATTATATACATCAAATCAAAATTGGAATATTGGTGTATTTGGCATATTATCTTATAGGGCATATTTTGATATGATGGTGCTGGAAAAAATAATAAATTATCCATATATGTTGTTGGGGACAATATCTTTAAATCCTATTGGGGAGGGACTTATTGCCACCACCTTGTTGGGATATTCAAATCCACATAATATTACTTCAACATTGTTTGGACCCATATTATTAGATTTCGGATTATGGGGAGGATTATTATTTGCATTTTTATTGGGTTTGCTAAGTAAATTAATATATGAAGGGGATAGAAAACTATATGCAATATATGCATCAATATTATTATCTATGTGTGAAGTTGGTATCAATTATGGTTTTTTAATTGTTATGTTTGTAATGTTGTATGTAAATTCTAAAATTATCGATACTAAAAAATAAAAATATAAATAGAAATAAAAATAGAACAAAGGAGCTCCACCATAAACACCTATAATGTGATATTATGGATTTTGAAAATAATAGTAGCAATAATAATTTTAATAACAATAATAATATTGAAGTTAAAAAAATTGAAAAGAATATAAAATACATAGTTCTTGTTGTCGATATGGATGACGATATTGGAAGAAAGGCTAATATTAAAACTCCCTTATTGGGAAGGGATGACTGTATAGAGGGGGCAATAAAATTAGGATTAGCTGACCCGGGGGATACAGATACAAACTCCATATTGGGAGGCATAAAATTATATGATGAGTTAAAAAAAGAAGGAAAAGATGTTGAAATTATAGTGATAGCAGGACATAAAAATGTAGAATCAGAAGAATGTGCTTTAAAAATAAAAGAACAATTGGATTTTTTAAATTATCTTTACGACCCTAATTTCATATACATAGTTTCAGATGGAAAAGAAGATGAATTAGTTTTAAACTATTTGAGAAATAATAATATTTTTGTGTGGAAAAAAAGAATAGTTATAAAACAAAATGAATCATTGGAATCAACATATTATTTAATTCAAGAATTCTTACATAAAACTATGTCCCAGTATGTTCCATTAATATTCACAGTAATTGGGTTTGTATTGGTGATGGGAGCTCTCTTGGAGGGGTTAGGGTGGAGAATAATAGCAGGATTAGCAGGGATATATATCCTTTTAGAGGGTTCTGGATTAACTAAATCCATTAGAAAATCATTTAAAGAGGGTAAAGAAAGTATTGAGTTTGGAAAAATTACTCCAATAGGTAATATATTAAGTGCGATTATTATAATAATTGGAATATTATATGCCTATAAAGTATCCAGTGGTTTAGAATATATAACTGCACTTGGAACTTTCTTATATACAATTGCCAATCCACTGACTTTGGGGATACTAATATATATTGTAATTCATTTTATAGATGAGGTATTACATTCGGAAAAGGATTTAATAAATTTATTCAAAGGATTATTCTTTAAGATATTGTTAATATTTATGTCAAGAGAATTATTACTGTTATTTTCTGAATTTCTGTATGGAGATATTTCATTTATAATAATAAGTGTATATGTTGCAATATATGTTTCCATAATAGTTTTGCTATCGGCAATTTTATTTCATATAAAAAAACAATAAAAAAATAAGGCGTATGGTGAATTGATAATTAAATAAGCTAATCAAATATATGGATATATGTTATATTATGGGATATTATGCTAAAAATCATAGGATATGATGGTGAAGAAATAGAAACGATGAACATTGATGACATTGACAATGAATACTACAATGTTATATGGGTGGATTGTTATGACCCATCCGATGAGGAGCTCCTTCAATTATCTAAAAATATAGGAATAGAAATAGAGGAATTAAAAATAGGGCTTGATGAGTTGGAAGTTCCAAGGGTTGAAGAAGAAGACGAATATTATTTAATAATTTATAAAGCTCCACTATTTGAAGAAGATATTACCACAACTTCTTTTGGAATATTTATAAAAGATAATATTATATTAACTATACATATTGATAAAATAAACTCCATTGGTAAGATATACAGCCTTTTAAAGACTAAAAAGCCCAAAACTTTTTTAGACCGTGGAAAAGGATTTTTTTTATATTCTTTATTAAATCAAATAACAATTAGTTATTCAAGAATTATGTTAAATTTAGATGATGAAATAGATAGATTGGAGGAAGTCTTACTACAACATCAGGATAAAAATATAACTACCGAAATACTCCAACTTAGAAAAACTCTTGTATATTTCCATAAAGCTTTGGTGTCAAATAAAGATGTTCTTTCCATTTTAAAAAGAAAATATCTTCCCATAACCACTCAGGACGATAGGGAGCATATTGAGGATTTATACTATGATACATTGCAGTTGATAGATATGGAAACCACATACAGGGAGCTCCTTGTTTCTATGATGGACATGGGGATATCTCTTGAAAATATAAGAATGAATCAAATAATGAAAATTTTAACCATGATTACGGCATTATTTGCTATTCCAATGTGGATAACTGGTATTTATGGTATGAATTTTGAATATATGCCTTTGCTAAATAATCCATTTGGATTTTGGATTATATTTGGTATTACGATAATGTCTATTATATTTGTGTTGTATATTTTTTCGATTGAAAAATGGATAAAATAAAAAAAATAAAAAAATAAATATATGGTGTGCTCGAAAGTTAATTATTGGATTTTACTGCAAGGAGCTCCGAACATACCACATAATAATTGTAATAGTAATTGTAATGTTATAACTATAATAACGGTGAGATTATGAAGGAAATAATAATTTGGTCGGCTTATTTAGATGCTGGAAAAAGTAGAAAAGAAGGGAGAAAAATACCAAAAGAATTATGTATAAATAGTCCAAAAATAAAAGATTTGTACAATTCATTAAAAAAACTTGGATATGATGCAGAGATTGTAAAAAATAAATGCTATCCAAAAGAATGGTGGGAAGTTGTTGGATATATTAAAGTTAAAGTAAATGATGATATTTCTAAGTTGGAAGTTATTAAAAAAATATGTGAGAATTTGAAAAAATAAATTTTTACTCCATTTCTTTCAATAATGAAACATAACCAACAAATGCACCAGATGATATGGTATCCCCCAATCCGACGGTAGATTTTGGAATATCTACCAATCGTGATGGCATTGCAACAATTTTATAGTCTTTATAACTTTCTTCTTTTTGCATATTTTCCACTATTGATTTAAATAATTCTCCATATTTATTATGTGGGACAGTTAATCCATTTAATAGGTCTGAAACTTTTGATATTTCTCCTAATTTCGCCTTTGTAGCTGCAAGTATTGTTGCTAATTCAAGAATTCTTTTAAATTGCTCTATTGTTAATGGATTATCCTTTTTACAAATGACCATAATATAATATAGCGTATGAACTTGCAGGAGCTCCAAGTTAGGATATGTTTCCATTATAATTTTTGATGCTTCTATCGCATCTTCCATTTTACTATATTTTATTATTTTTTCCCCTAATTCTTCATATCCCATTGTGCTGATTAAATTGGCAACTTCTGTTTCGTCCATGCCTAAACAGTCCATTTTTGGAAGTATCCTATTAATTATATTTTTTCTGAGGTTTATGTTTTGAATGGATGCAAATTCCAAATGAATTTTTATATTTTTATTTTTTTGCCGTAATAAATCCAAATCCTCCTCAGCCTTTGTGAAATAATATTCATGCGTTTTTCCATCGCTGTATTTTTCTTTTATACCTTGATATCCTGAAAATATGGCACAATCAATTTGTTCCCCGATTTCTGGAAGTTTTTCTTTTAAATCTTCTTTTATCTCTAATCTTAATTTATCGGGTCTTGACGCTACAATAAATCTATTCGCAATAGGTGTAATTATGCGTTTATCGCCCAATTTAAATTCTATACCTTCTTTATATTCAAATATCCTATTTATTTTTAAAGGGTCATTTTCTTTGTATGATTCTATTGGTTTTTTTAACATTAAATTGCCATCTATAATAGAGGGATATACTAAATTATCATTATCTACAAACATTTCCGCCTGTTTTTTTGATAAAATTGGAGAATAAGCTATTACTTTCTTTGTTCTTAAAATTGATAAAAGATTTGCTATAATTCCAACCTGTCCGCCCATTCTTTCTTCATCATATTTTAAATCGTCAAACCATTTATTTAAATTTTCATCGTCTAAAAGGGGGACCTCGGCAGGTTTTCCATTAATCATGGCATGAATTAATCGAGCAATGTAATCGATAGGATTACATATTTTTCTAGGGTATTCATTATATTTTTCAATTATTCTGTATTCTCCGTATTTTTCTATGAGGTTTTGAATTTCTTTTCCATCTTTATAATATTTTATGGCATCAACATTTACATTATACGCCAAAAAAATACTTATATTTGAAAAATCCAAATAATCCATACATTCATTATATTTATTATATTCTTTACAATTTGTATCCATAATAGCACCACCTAAGAAAACAGCAAACAGATATTGATTACACCAATGCGGAATATGTTAAGAATAATAAAAATACTAAAAATATATTTAAAGGATATTTTATAGTTCAATACAATATTTTTTAGTAAGTTTAGGCTTATTTTCTTCAATTGGACTTTCCTCTAATAGTAATTTTCGTGTAATTATTTTACCTCCTTCAACTGCTGGCTGGTCAAAAGCATTAATTTCAAGGAGCTCCCCCATAAATGCCGTCTGTATCTCATATAAATATATTAATTTTCCCAAAGTATATTCATTTAATTCATCTATATTGATACTAATATTTGGAATTTTATTAGTGGTTAGTGAAATTTCAGTTCCTTTTTGCTCACTCCGTATTAAAGTTGATAAAGTCTTATTGTTTAGGTAGTTGGAGCTCCGTATTTTTAAATCATATTTGAATTTATGCACATTTATAAATGTAATAATTGTATTTCTTAATCCATCTAGATATAATTGAAGCTGAGAGTGCTGGTCTTTCGCACCAATAGAGATAACAGGAGTTTGCCCAATTCCGTTTTTACCTATGCTTTCAGCCCATAATTGTCTATACCATAACCCAAATTTATGCAATCTCTCAATATATGGCATAAGCACAGAAATGGTTTTTCCCTTATTGTATGTAATATAATGTATTGTAGCATTCATTAATGCAGGATTTTTAAAAACATCTTTATTTCTACATAATTTATCCATTTCCTTTGCCCCTTCGATTAGTGCTTCAATATCTATGTCCATACAGCATAGTGGAGCAAGTCCAACAGCAGAAAATACAGAAAATCTTCCCCCCACATTTTCAGGCATTCCGTAAAATTTATATCCTTCTTTATCTGCGATATTTTTTAATTCGCCAGTATTTGCAACTACCACAATATTTTTTTTATAATCTTTTTTGGTAGTTTTCAATTTTTCTTCAATAATTAAGAAATTTGCAAGAGTTTCCGCCGTATTTCCCGATTTACTTATGGCAAATACTAATGTTTTTTCCAAATCAATAATATTTAAAATCTCAAAAGTTTTTTCTGGGTCAGAATTATCCAAAAAATATACTTTTTTATCAATAAGTTCATTATAATATATTCCTTTTATTCCTTCATATATTGCCTGAGCTCCCAATATTGAACCCCCCATTCCAATTATTACTATATCGTCAAAATCTTTTGAATATTCTTTTAGCTCATTATATATTGATATATCCTCATAAATAATCTTCATAAATCCTAATTCATTATTTTTGCATTTTTCCATTATGTTATCATATGCAGTAGTTATTTTCTCATTTATATCTTCAATATCTAAAAATGATATCCCCTCTTCATATATGATTTCATCCATGGTATTTGTGTAGTTTAGTTCTATCTTCATATTGCCCCTCTATATTCTTATGATAGATTACAATAATTATAATGATATATTAATACATTTTCATATTTACTTTTTTATTAATTACCTCTTATCGACCTTTTATATCGTCGCCATATGTGTGAGTATAAATTGCACCACCAAATAGTGCCTTATATTTATCTGCACTGCCGTTATTTTGCCAACTTAAATTTTTAAATGTATGGGCATAACAATTTTTCATCATACTATTCAAAGGACTACCTTTTTCATATGGACTTTCTGGACAATTTGCATGATTATACTCCAAAAACATACATACTTCTTTGATACGATAATATGTCCAATTTAAGACATGTTCAACAGCCCACTTTAATCCCGTTTTATCGTAATTTTTAAACAAAATTCCAGTAGCCTCATGAAAATTAGGGTAATTTAATGGGTCAGGACTTAATGAAATTATAGAATCTTTTAATCCTCCAACCTCTCTTGCGATTACTGGTGTGCAGTGTGCCATAGATTCCATTTGAACTAATCCACATGGCTCCCATAATGAAGGCGCAACCGTCCAATCACTACTTGCATATATAATCGAAGATAGGGGCATACAGTGTCCAATTAGTGCCATGACATTTCCACCATACGATTCAGCAAAATCAGCCACATTTTTCTCTATATTCTCATCTCCTTTCGCAAGTATTACTAATTGGACATTATGTTCCTCAAATAATTCCGAAAATGCTTCAATTGTTATATCAAATCCTTTTTGATGGGTCGCCCTACCAACAAGTCCAAATAATGGAACATTTCGCTCTTTTTGTTTGTTATTTAATTCCCCGTATATTTCAACATCTGTTCCAGATATTAACTGTTTATCCATGTTATTCCATGCTTCAATATATTTTAATATTCCTTTGTTAGCCAACCACGCATATTTTATTTTTGGTTTTACACTATTTGCATCATCTGCCCCATAATCGCAGGTAAAAGCATATTCTTTTGGATTTAATTTATTATTGCATAATGTATTCATCCTATTTAATATGGTTGTTGAATTAAATGTTTCAAAATCAATCCCATTTATAATTCCATGATACGGCTTAATTTTACTTTGATGACATATATAATCCATTGACCTTATTTCTTCGGCATGTGTGGGACTCACGGTATTGAACGCATCACTAAAATAAACACCTAATTCCAAAAATGGCATGACTAATCCTTTATATTCTATAATTGGTCCTTTAAATGCTTCATTATGAATGGTCATGGTCGTAGGTAAATTGAGTTTTTCATGACATTTCGCTATTGCAAGACCACATGCCCAGTCATGTCCTGAAACACAATCCACAGGATATTTATCTAAATATGACACAACTAAATCTGCAAATATATCGTACTTCAAAGAGTCCCAAATATCTAGTGCATTGAAATCTTTATTGCTAAATGCTACTATATCAATATTTGTAGCAGGATGTTTTGCGTATATAACATCAAATTCAAAATCAATTCCTTTATATTTGGTCTTTAATTTATCTATTTTTTTATGTGGTAAATTTGAGATTTTCCCATTATGGTCTGGCGTTATAATAATAACATCATTTCCATTTATTTTCAAAAACTTTGGCAAATCTCGCATTACATCTCCCAATCCACCAATAGAAGTTAATGGTGCTATGGTGGGTGCCAATACAGCCAACTTCATAACATCACCTAATAATGATATAATATTATATATTAGTATTAATGTTATATATAAATAGGTATTTTAAAATAATACAAATAAATCGACGGGGATTATAACTATTCGGGCGAATAAAGATAGTTGGAGGATAAATAGGGGAATATATTCTAATAACAGACATGGATAGCACACTATCATAATACATAAAATAATATATAGCATCTAAACCATAAATATATTGTGTATGATATATTGTGTATGTGTGGAAATATATAATACAAAAGAAGGAGATAGCATGAAAATAGCCATGATAACTTGGGAATATCCTCCAATAATGATTGGAGGATTGTCTGTTCATTGTAAGGGTCTTGCTGAAGCACTTGTTAGAGCAGGGCATGAGGTAGATGTAATAACCGCTTCACATAATTTAACAGAATATGAAAATATAAATGGTGTAAATATTCACAGGGTAAATCCTATCGGACATCATAATTTCTTAAATTGGGCATCATTCATGGCAAATTCAATGGTAAAAAAACTTGGAATGTTGGGAGCTCCTAGCTATGATATAATTCACTGTCACGATTGGATGACATATTTTGTTGGAACTAGTGTAAAGCATCTATTAAATAAACCATATATTCAATCAATTCATAGTATGGAGTATGGGCGATGCGGGGGTATTCATTCCGAAGATTCAAGGGTGATAAATGAAATAGAGTGGTTAAGCACATATGAATCAAATGCCGTAATAACAGTTAGCAATTCTATGAAACATGAATTATGTTCTATGTTTAATGTCCCCCCTGATAAAGTAAATGTAATATATAATGGAATAAACCCAGAAGAATTTGATATACCTATGGATAATCATGAAAAAAACGAATTTAGAAAAAGTTTTGGAGTACAGCCCCATGAAAAAATGGTATTATTTGTGGGGAGACTAGTATATCAAAAAGGAGTAGAATATTTAATAAGGGCATTTCCAAAAATATTAGAACAACACCCTGATTCAAAACTTGTCATAGCTGGTGCAGGTGATATGAGAGGTTATTTAGAAGAATTGGCATGGAATATGGGGTATGGAGATAAAGTAGTATTTTTAGGGTTTATTGATGGTATGACTTTGAAAAAACTATATAGGACTACTGATGTGGCAGTAATACCTTCAATTTATGAACCATTTGGAATTGTGGCACTTGAAGCTATGGCTGGGGGAGCTCCTGTTGTGGTAAGTGATGTAGGAGGACTAAGTGAAATTATTCAACATGAATATAATGGTGTTAGAGCATATATTAAAAATCCAGATTCTATAGCATGGGGAGTAAATAGAATATTATCTGATGAAGGATTTAGAAACTGGATTGTAAATAATGCTAAACATGATGTATATACAAAGTATAGTTGGGACGCCATAGCTCAAAATACTATAAATGTATATAATGAATCCATTTCAAAACATGGATAATATAATATTATAAGTAATTATAATAATAATATATTGGTGGTGGCATATGGATAATATAGTTAATAAAATAGGAGAAATAGCAGGAGACATATATCATATATTAACAGAAGGCGAAAAAAATATTAGTGGATTAAAAAAACCACTTAAAGAAAAAGGATATACAGATAGCTTTATCATAATGGCAATAGGATGGCTTGCAAGAGAAAATAAAATTGACATATATAAACAAGAAAGACAAATAATGGTAAAATTAAAATGAAAATAGCAAATAAATTATAGTTATTGGGGAGCTCCTGTAATAATACTAAATAAATAATAATTGGTTATATTTCTTTATTTTATTTTTAATGTAATATCTGTGTGGTGTATTATGGTAGGAATTATAGGAAATAGTAAGGTTCTGGCTAAATTGGATGATGTGGGTTCAATTGAATATACCTTCTTCCCCCACTTAGGTTTTGAAAAACATATATTTGATTCCGCATTTGCTCTTTTATGTGATAACGAATTAAAATGGCATTGGGATTACTCGTGGGAGATTAATCAAGATTATTTAGAGGATACAAATATTTTAAAAACCACATATTCCGATAAACATTTTTTTGTAAGTTCCGAAGATTATGTTTCAATAGCACATAATTTATTAGTTAAAAATATAACAATATACAATAATTCAAACAAAAAAAAGAAATTAAAATTATTTTTCTATGAGAATATTAGAATGGGAGAAAATCCACGAAAAAGCACTGTAAAATTTTTAAAAACAAATAACTGTTTAGTAAAATCCGATAAAAAATATATTTTTTGCATTGGAAGTGGTAAAAAGATATCTTCATATCAATGTGGCATTAGGGCATCTGAAAGTAGTGCATATAAGGATATTGAAAACGGACTTTTAAAGGAACAAAGCACTGCTACTGGAAATATTACCGATAGTGCTTTGTGCTGGGATATTGAATTAAGCCCCAACCAAAAAAGTAATATTCCGATATATATTATAATGGAAGAATATGATGATTATCATAGTAATATGATTGATGTTGTGAATAATCTAAACCAGATTTCAAATAACCTCGATGAGATATATAAATTAACACATAATTATTGGATAGATGCCGTTAAAAGTTTTTCAAATTTAAACATATCAAATAATTTAAATATCAATAAAAAGGAGTGGAAAAATTATGTAGGGATATGTAAAAGAGCTATTTTAGCGATATTGCTATTAAAAAATTACGATGGCGGGATAATAGCTTCACCCTCATTTTATCCAGATTATAGATATGTATGGAACAGAGACGCAAGTTATATATCAATTGCTATGGATTTATATGGGATATCTGATGTATCTGAAAAATTTTTTGAATGGTGCAAAAAAGCCCAAAACAAAGATGGTTCTTGGGTTCAAAACTATTTCATAGACGGAAAACCTCGTTTAACAGCGATGCAAGATGACCAAGTAGGCATTACAATATATGCACTCCTTATACACTATAAAATTACAAATAATAGATTATTTTTAAAAAGATACTGGGATATGGTCAAAAAAGCGGGAGATTATATGAATGATGTTGTGGTTTCGTCTTCTTCTTGCTATGATTTATGGGAAGAAAATGTAGGTATATTTTCATATACTATCGGAGCTCTATATGCTGGTTTAAAATCTGCTATCAAAATAGCCGAAATATTGCATACAAATGATTTCGAAAGCATCGAAAAGTGGAGTAATGCTGTGAAATTCATTGAAGATAATATGTATAGGTTTTATTCGGAGAAGGAAAACAGATTTTTAAAATCTATAAATCCGAGGGATAAAACAATTGATGCCAGTATTTTGGGACTAAGTTTCCCTTATAATTTAATTCCCGCAGATGACCCACGAATGATTAGCACGGCTGAACAAATTGAATCGGCATTTAATTACAAAATTGGAGGTATTGGGCGGTATCCAGAAGATGTTTATTTTGGGGGCAATCCTTGGATAATTACTACGATATGGTTGTATTTATATTATGCTCAATTAATTGAAGTATTATCTTCTAAAAATGCACCATCGGAAATAATTGAAAAATACAAAAATAAATGCGATAAACTGTTAAAATGGTCATTGAAGTATCAATTTAATGGGCTTTTCCCAGAACAAATTCATAAAGATATGGGAGCTCCAATATCTGCAATTCCTTTGGGATGGTCTCATGCCATGATATTAATGGCACTGCACAATGATACAATTTCAAAATTAAAAATTTAATAATATTGGATATAAATAAAATATAAACTAAATATGAATATGAATATAAACTATGCGAATAATAGCGGGGGATATTATGCTAATTTCATTTAATTTTGAGGTCCATCAACCCCATAGATTGAATAAATATATTAAGAATGGAACGAATATTGACAAAATCAAAAATGCCACCAATAACAACCACAATTTATGGGATAGATATATTGATGTGCCATTAAATAAAGAAGTATTTAATAAAGTTGCAGATAAATGTTATATTCCTACAAATCGGCTTATGCTTGATTTAATAGATAACCATGATATTAAAATAGCATACAGTATAACAGGAGTATTTTTAGAACAGGCAATAGAATTTAATGATGAAGTGCTGGACTTATTTAAAGACCTTGTGAAAACTGGAAATGTTGAATTAATTGGGGAAACCTATCATCATTCATTGTCTTCTTTGTTTGAAACTCATGATGAATTTAAAGAGGATATATTAAGACATAGAAAGCTTATGAAAGAGTTATTTAATTATAAAACAGAAGTATTTAGAAATACTGAATTAATATATCACAATAGCATAGCTAAAACTGTAAAGGAAATGGGATTTAAAGGTATATTTACAGAGGGTGCAGATAGATTACTTGGTAGTAAATCTCCTAACTATGTATATAATGCACTTTGTGGATTAAATGTTCTTTTAAGGAATTATCAATTAAGTGATGATGTTGGTTTTAGATTTTCATGTTGTGGTTGGGGGGATTATCCTTTATATGCAGATAAATATGCAAAATGGCTTGCAAATACGCCCGGAGAATGTATAAATCTTTATGTAGATTATGAAACATTTGGAGAACACCAATGGAAAGAAACAGGGATTTTTGAATTTTTAAAGGAGCTCCCTAATGAAATTAAAAAACACCCTCATCTTGAATATGCAAAACCTTCTGAAATATTGGATAGATGCATACCAAAGGGGGAAATTGATGTATTTGAGTTTTCGGCATTGTCGTGGGCAGATACGGAACGGGATATTAGTGCATGGCTTGGCAACAGATTGCAAAAAATATCATTTGAAAGACTAAAATCCATTAGGGAACCACTGGGAAGGTATATTAAAACCAAGGTCAATAAAAAGGTCAATAAAAATAATGACACTACCACCAATATTACTAATACTACCAATACCACTATTGATAACGATGTATATGATGAACTAATAGAATGCAGGATTTACAAAAATCTTCAAACAAGTGATAACTTTTACTATCAATGCACAAAAGGATTTAATGATATGGATGTCCATGCTTATTTTAGTCATTTTGAAACGCCTTATGACGCATTTGTAGCATATATGGACATAGTATATGATTTTAAAACTCATTTAACAATTTCTCATATTTTGGAAATATATGATAAAAAATTAAATCAGTTAAATTGTGAGTTGGATGCGTTAAATAAAGAAAAAAATGTAGATACTTCTGAATTAAATGATATGATAAATGATTTAAAAAGTAAGATTAAAAACATGGAGCTCCAACTAAACTTAAAAGATGAAGATATTCAAAAGTTGAAAAATGAAGGTGCAAAGTTAGTAAATAAATTAAAAGAATATGAAAAAGAAATAATCTTAAAAACCGAGAAAGTAAAAAGAGAAATAACTAATTTAAAAAAAGAAAATAAACTAGAAAATAACCCCTATACTATAAGAACTAATAATGATATAGAAAAAGACAGCAATAAAAATAATATAAATAAAAATAAAAACAATAAAGATAATGAAAACAATAAAAACAATAAAAACTACAACAACGATTTTATTATCGGCTCTTAATTGGGGAAATTATGAACGAAGAAACAAATAATGAATTTAAAAAAAACCTTGAAAAATTTAAAAAAATGGCAAAACGAGGAAAAGAAACTAAAATGGACAAAAAACCACAAATAATTGTGGTTGGTCGTTCCAATGTTGGAAAATCTACCTTGGTAAGACTTATCACAAAAAAAGATGTGAGAGTTGGAAAAAAACCGGGAGTTACTTTAAAAATAAATAAATATGATGTTGGAAACTTTATTCTTGTAGATTTGCCCGGTTTTGGATTTATGACGGGACTTGAAGAAAAAGTTCAAAATAAAATAAAGAAAGAAATTATACAATATATTGAAGATAATAAAGAACAAATTGTGGGCTCTATAATATTAATTGATGTCAAAGCATTTCCAAGTATTGTAGAAAGATGGGATAGTAAAGACGAGATACCGATAGATATAGAGATGTTTGATTTTTTAAATGAATTGGAATTAAATCCCTCAATATTTATAAATAAAATGGATAAAATAAAAAAGAACGACCAAGACAAAACTATTGATAAAATCGCGGAGATATTTGGTTATCCTTCTCCATGGAGGCAGTGGATTAACGATATAATCACAATTGGTATTTTAAAAGAAGGAATTGGATTAAATGAAGTAATGACAAAAATAAATAATAATGTCAATGAATATAATCGATTAAAAAGTAAGAAACATAGTTAATATCATATGATACTTTTAGCGTTAATTAATGCTAATTTATAGTATTTTGTTATTAGTATAATGCAACGAGTTCGTCAATTTTTTGCTATAAATGGCACAGGGATACCACATAAAAAACTTTATATATTATAGTATATTATATGGGATAAGCAACTTATAATATAGAGTATTTCCACGAACGGTTTATACAAAATTATCCCATAAAATAAGATAATTATAAAATCCATTAGAAAAATTTTAAAATTTTGAGAAAGAACATTCAAAATAAATTTTTGTGGAAATATAATTAATTGGCAATTAAATGCCGTTGATTGACTAATACTATAAACGCTATGTTTTTTAAAAAAATATACTAAATAGCGGATATTTAATATTTAATAAATTAAAACACGATTACAATAAGAGGAGAGATTATGGCACTAAGACCAAGTAGATGTTATAGAGAAATTAATAAACCAGCATACACAAGAAAAAAATATATTAGGGCTGTTCCACAACCAAAAGTTGTTCATTATGTTAATGGAAACAAAGGAGGAGAGTTCCCCGTGGAAGTTCATTTAGTCGTTAAAGAGGATATTCAAATAAGGCATAATGCGTTAGAATCAGCAAGGATTGTAGGAAACAAATACACCCAAAATAAATGTGGTAGATTGGGATATAAATTCCATATAAGAGTATATCCACACCAAGTATTAAGGGAAAATAAAATGGCATCAGGAGCTGGTGCTGATAGGATTTCCGATGGAATGAGATTATCATTCGGAAAAGCTGTTGGAACAGCTGCAAGAGTTAAAAAAGGGCAAAAAGTTATTACAATTTCAACAACTCCTGAAAATGTAATACATGCAAAAGAAGCTTTAAGAAGATGCAACATGAAAATGCCTGTAAAATGTAAAATAATAATTGGAAAAGGAGCAGAATTAGTAAAAGATTAAATTAATTTCTTTTTTTTATTTTTATTATATTTTTTTAAAAAATAATATTTAATTAGATATTTTATATTTTATATTTTATATTTGGTATTTCTGCCCTAATATATTCTTCTTTATTCCCTTTTCTTAAACTTATAGTAGCATCTATTCCCATTTTTGCCGTTAATTTATTTTTATGGTCTCCCGAAGGGTCTAATGATGAACCTTTTGCATCACTTATAATTATCACATCTTTATCTGCCTGAACTCGTGTAGCTATGGCAAATTCTACATCATTTGGGTTGTGTATGTTTATGTCATCATCAACAATTACAACATGCTTTAAACTTGGATGTGATGCAAGTGCTGCGAGTATGGCATTTTTACCATCTCCTTCGGTTTTCTTTTCAATTGATACTACGGCGTGAAGCCAACAACATCCTCCTTCTGTTAGTGCAACTTGTTTAACTGATGGAACAGTGTTTCTAATTCCTTTATACATCCGTGGCTCTTGTGGCAATCCCATTAAAATTTTATGTTCTATTCCTCCCGGGAGAAGGGCATGGAATATGGGTTCTTTTTTTCTTTTTAACGCTGTTATTTCTATAACTGGTTGCTGTCTAATTGTGTCATAGGTCCCCGTAATATCTACAAAAGGTCCTTCGTCCGCCATTTTCGCTGTTATTTTTCCTTCTATAATAAACTCTCCTGCTGGAACTTCCAAATCAACAGTATCACATTTTACTAATTTTAAAGGAGCTCCCATTAATGCAGAAGCATATTTTAATTCGTTAAAAGTAATGTCTCCTGATGTAGAAGAGGCTAATAATATGGCAGGATGCACTCCTATTACTATTGCTACATCCACTTCTCCGTCCTTAATATTTTTGTTGTATATGTAGTGTAAATGTCTTTGTTCGACCATTCTAATTACTAATTTGCCATCTTTTACTAAAATTCTGTGAATTGAGGAATTTATACCATAGTCTTTATCCTTTACAATTACTATGCCTGATGTAAGATATGCCCCTGCATCTTTTTCATAATATGTAGGTATTGGGTATTGGCTTATTTTGCTTATCTCATCGGAGACATATTCATTTTTTAATTCGTTATCAACTATTAATTCCCCATTTTTTTCATTATCTATGGCATTTATCATATATTCCATTAAATCGCTTACTTCGATACCTAAACTTTTTGCTATTATCTCCCTATTACATAAATTTCCTATTACTTCATATCCATTTACATCTTTTATATAAACAGGAGCTCCGTCATTTTCCGATAATATTTTAGTAATTTCAAATTCTTTGCTGGCTTTTTCTACTACTTTTAAATTATCTATTGAATTAATTAAATCTCTTATCATTTTATCCCTCAATTATTAATTAATAATCAATAATTTTTATATATTACAATTAAACTCTTTCATTTTTACTAAGTGCAATAATTCCATTGGCAATTGATACGGCAACAGGAGTTCCTCCTTTTGCCCCTACTGTGCTTATGGAGGGTATATTTGTATTTCTCAATTCTTCTTTTGATTCACTTGCCTTTACAAATCCAACAGGAGCTCCCACAACTAATTTTGGTTTTATATCTTCCTCATTAATTAATCTTATAACTTCAAATAGTGCCGTTGGAGCATTACCTATTACCACAACTCCCCCATCAATATATTCTTTCGCCATTCTCATTGAAGCTACTGCCCTTGTTATTTGTTCTTCTTTTGCTATTCTATGGGTTTTTTCATGATTTATAAAATTATGAATATTGTTGTATCTAATTCCTGCTTCAACCATGCTAATATCTACTACAATTGGTTTATTGGAGGCTATTGCATCAATTCCATTTTTTAATGGGTCATTTTTAAAATCCATAAGTTTTGCGTATTCTTCATCTGCTGTGGCATGAACAACCCGTTCAATTATTCCCATTTCATTGATTGAATATTTATTTATTTTGTCGCCCAATGTATCTTTTATCTTTTCCCTTACGATTATTCTTGACTTTTCGGCTATATCCATTCCATCTTTTGTGGAAGCTCCCATAAACATAATTTCACCATATTTGGGTATATTCTATTATCTAATTAATTTATATTTGTTATTATTTTTATAATTTTTAATTACTCATCAAACTCCCATAACTATTCTAAATAAATTCCTAAGTCCCGGTGCAAATCCTAACGCCATTATTGTTATTTTAATTATATTCCTTAAATTTTTATTATCTACTTCATGATTTAGCACATATAGCACAGAAAATACCAAAGCCAATTTTAAAGGTATCATACTGTAAGCTCCAAATGTATCCATAAAAAACCGAGGAATTGGGTGCTGTTCCCAATATCCGTGGGAGGCTATACCTACTGCGGTGGCTGATGCATCTGTTAATTGTCCTAATATTGCATATTTGTCTATTTTATCAAATTTCAATTTATTTTTTATATAATCTACTTTATCAATAAGATATAATATTATACCATATATTATTACGATTATTAACAATATTTGTAATAATGTTCCAAAATAGACGATATTTGTTAAAAATATAACTCCAAAATACAGCATTGGTAAAACTGCCATAAGTATTGAATATTTATAATATTTATCTTTGAAAAAATATCCTGTCAATATTATTGAGAATATATAATATATCCCTAAAACTATAACAATTCCGGGAGTAACTGTATAAAATGTATGTGGCAAAACTCCCGCATCGGTCATTGACCTTAATAAAGATATTAAAATTACATAAAATAAGGTAGTTAGTGCAAATTTATCATTTATCTCTATTTTTAAGGATTTGCATGCCATATAAAATATATAAACCATTACAAAAAGAAGTATTCCATAGGTAATTTCTTGAACAATGGTATATCCTGATTTATTATATATTGGATTAATATAATATTTATTAATAAATCCCAAAATCGAGGCTGTAATATCCATTTACTCACCAGTTTTTATTTTAGTGTATTTTTAACATATTATAAATATAATTAATATAATTATGTATTGTAGTTAGTGTGTGCTCGGAGCTCCTTGTAGCAATAAAATTCCATAATATCAATATACTATGATATAAATATATAATGTAGATAGATTATAGATAGATAATATAAAATATATAAAAATACAAAATAGGGAAGATAACATGGAGATAAAGATAAAAAATGCAAAAATGATGCGAATATACATTAAAGAGCAGGATGAACGAGCCCATATGAAACTATATAAATTTATAGTCAAAAAACTTAAAGAACACAATATTTCTGGTGCTACAATATTTAAAGGAATCAATGGATATGGGGAAAGAGGAGATGTAAATATTGATATAATAAGATTGTCTATGGATTTGCCTGTTGTTATTGAATGTATCGACGATATAGAAAAAATAGATAAAATATTGGTGGAATTGGTTGAAATCGTAGGAGATAATGGGTTAATTACTGTTATTGATGTAGGTATAGTTTCTCAATAATATATTGTTAAAACGGTGAAATCGTGGATTTTTCATACATATTGAATAAAAAAGCCAAAATACAGGAAAAAATAAATTCTCTCAATAAAAATATAGATATTGGAGAACACTGGATAAATGATAATTTTGAAAATTCTTCAAATTGTGTGTTTGCAGGAGGGGACGGCAGTTTTAATAAAATTGATTATATTGATTATTGTTTATATTCTGTTGGAACAATATCCTACATAAATAAAACAGGGGGAAAAATAGAAGAATCAATAAAACATTGGGATACTGACATAATGTTGCCCTATAAATATGTATCCAATAGATTACGGCTTTATATGATAAATATGGAGTTAAAAGCTATTTTATGGAATTTTATAAATAAAGATATTGATTATTATTTATTTGATGGTTCTTTATATTCTCTATTAATTCAAACCCACACCTACGGAGCTCCACATAATTTGGAACAAAATTCCGATTTAACTTCTTGTTATAATTCTCACAAAAAGGAATTAATGGAAAAAATATATGCCCAATTAAATAATAATGATTTATCTCCGATATATGACTATAATGAAGATGAAAAAATACTATTTGAACAATTGGAATATATTGCTCTTTTGATGGAGATTTTAAAAAATTATAAAAATAAACTAATAGGAATATCCAAAACTTCCAAAATGAGTATTTATTTTGAAAACTCAAATATGCCCGATATGGGGATTTTTTCAAAAGAGGTAAAAAATACAGGCTATTCCAAACCAATAAATCTTGTGGAAAAACAATTTAATGAAGGTATAAATTATACCATAAATAATTTTAAAAAATTATATCCTTTGGAAAATTTATATTATGGATTTTTAAAATTAGACAATAATTCGGGATTAACAAATATTACTTCCTTTTGTAAATTAGATAGTGAATTTTTTTCAAATTTAAAAGAAATATCAATTTCTGGTTATCCCTATGTGCTAAAAAAATCTCATGAAACTGTGAAAATTAGTAATAAATCTATGGAGCTCTGCGGTAAATTGTTGGGGATTAATAAAAAAAGCGATAGGGATATTATACTCCATTAATGAATTATTTACTATATGTTTGCATATCGTCATACGACGAACTAATATTCATTTTAAATCGAAACTTTTATATAATATATTTTTTGTAATATGGGTATGGATAAAATAAAATTACACATTATCGGAGATGTCATATTATCTGATGATATTGGAAAAAGTATGAAGAAGTGGAGGGATATGTTTGGCATATCTCAAATAGATGTTTCGAGATACTTAGGGTTATCTCCCTCTGTAATAAGTGATTATGAATCAGGACGGCGAAAAAACCCCGGTGTTATTATTATAAGGAGATATATTGAAACCCTAATCAACATAGACCGAGAAAAGGGCGGACACACCATAAAAGCACTTCAAAGGGTAATAAATCCACCATCAATGAATGCCATTTTACAGATAAAAGAGTATGGAGCTCCGATATCAATAGGCGAATTTCTAAAAATAATTGATGGAAAAATAGTTCATGACAAAAATAATAGTTCTATTGAAACAAATATATTTGGGCATACTGTTGTAGATAGTGTAAAAGCAATATTGGAAATGGACGGTCAAGATTTTATAAATCTTTATGGCTGGACAACGGAAAGAGCACTAATATTTACAAATGTTTCAACGGGTAGAAGTCCGATGGTAGCAATTAGGGTAAGTTCTATAAAACCGCGAGTTGTAGTATTCCAAGGGCATAATAAATTAGATAAATTAGCCCTAAAAATAGCTGAAATTGAAGGTATAATGTTGATTACAACAGACCTTGAACTTGATGAGTTGTTAAAACGATTAAAATAGTATATAATAACATATACTAAAATAAAATAATAATGTTTTTTTTGTTTTTTGAATTATATAATCATATAAAAATAAGGTGATTAAATGACAGTAGGTATTGTAGGTTATGGTAGCCATATTCCAAAATATAGAATTAAAGTAGAAGAAATAGCAAATGTATGGGGGAAAAATCCAGAATCCATAAAAAACGGATTAATCGTAAATGAAAAAAGTCTTCCAGGTCCTGATGAGGATACGGCAACCATAGCAGTCGAAGCAAGTAGGAGAGCTTTAAAAAGAGCAGGAATTGAGGCAGAAGATATTGGGGCTGTTTATGTGGGTAGTGAGAGTCATCCTTATGCTGTGAAACCTACTTCTTCAATAGTGGCGGAGGCAATAGGTGCTACGCCCAATTTAACAGCCGCAGATTTGGAATTCGCCTGTAAAGCTGGAACAGCAGGAATTCAGATGTGTATGGGGCTTGTAGGTAGTGGAATGATAGATTATGGTATGGCAGTTGGTGCAGATACAGCTCAGGGAGCTCCGGGGGATGCACTTGAATATACGGCAGCAGCAGGTGGTGCGTCATATATTATAGGAAATAAAAAACAAGAATTAATTGCAGAAATAAACAATACATATTCATTTACTACTGATACCCCAGATTTTTGGAGAAGAGAGGGACAATCATATCCAAAACACGGAGGTAGATTTACGGGAGAACCTGCTTTCTTTAAGCATGTTTTGGGTGCCGCAAAAGGTATGATGGAAAGAATGGATACCACGGCAAAAGATTATGATTACTGTGTATTCCACCAACCAAATGGAAAATTCTATATAAGAGCGGCAAAAATGTTAGGATTTAGCGAAGAACAATATAAATACGGACTTTTAACACCATATTTAGGAAATACCTATTCGGGAGCTGTTCCATTGGGATTATCTAATGTGTTGGACAATGCAAAGGACGGAGATAGAATATTTGTAGTGTCTTATGGTAGTGGTTCTGGTAGTGATTCATTTGACATTACTGTAAAGGATAGAATCGAGGAAGTAAGAGATAATGCTCTTAAAACTATGGATATTCTTAGTAATAAAAAATATGTTAATTATTCAGTTTATTTAAAATACAGAGGAGGAATTAAACTTTAATTAAGATAATATACTGACCTACTCCAACGAGTGAACTCGTTGGGTTCTTTTAGTAGGGTTTAACCCTACACGGGTGGCCAAACCCACTACCCCTATCCCCGTTTAGGAGATTCAGGGCTACCTTTTGAACTTCCAAACACTACCAGCGGTAGAGTTTTCGATAACCCTACCCATAGATACTTGGACTGGTAGCGTTACTTACTACTAATCTTCACATATTTATATTTTACTACTTACTAGCCGATATAATGTCCGCCTCTCATCCAATC
>OFBC01000043.1_pt1 | contig 21967 bp, 18 predicted proteins | sample 1520411 | NCBI WGS metagenome assembly OFBC01 (sample SAMEA3696446, study PRJEB22514) | metagenome | biome: water; feature: marine; material: hydrothermal vent | place: Pacific Ocean | collected 2014-08-12 | depth 1521 m
CTATTTTACTGGAATTTTCTACTTTTGGGAAGATTGGGTTTTTGGGAGGATTACCATTGGATTTGGATTTAGTTTAGTCACTATTCCATTCTCTACTCTGGCAACTGCAGCACATTTATTAACACACATTTCACACAATGTTGCAACCTCTGTAGCTTTACCTGTTCCTGTTTTTGTTGTAACGGTTAATTCACCTTTTTCTTCATGGCCATCATGCCCGGCAAAAAGATTGGTTACACCTACACTTGTTCCACCAACGATACTTAAAGCAACACTACCCTGAAGAAATCTTCTTCTAGATACTTCAACCTGCATTAGGTACTCCTCCTTCTATAAAATTATTACAAATAAATAGAAGTAAAATACTCCTATTTATAAGAATATTTTATATTTTATAGTAGTTTAACTTATGGTACTATGATTTAGATCAAGAATTAACGTTTTTTTAAAAAAAAATATATAGTTTTTTCGTCAATATAGTAATACTAGTGATAAAGTATATTCATGTCATCCAGATTACCATATTCAAAATCTTTATGACATGCTATGCAATTTGATTTGTCTTTAATCTTTTTTTCTTTAAATACTGATCTTGGAATATCCTTATGTGTCTCTCTCCAATAAGGTGTCTTTGTAATGGCCTTTGGTCTTCTCTTTTCAAGAGAATTCATTATTTTGACTGCTGCTTCACGTGTACTGCTTTCCGCTGCATTTTGTGTTAAAAATTCTAAAATGGATGTCTGTTGAGACTTGGTAATATTCGCCTCTGTGATCTTTTCACCAAAATGATTATCCAATGCACCCATAATTCGTATCCATGATCTCTTTGGAAGAAGATAAGGAGGATAGATATTATGACAATCACTGCATTTTTCATAAAAAACAGGGTGCAGCTCTTCATAATCAATATTGGTATATTTTTGTAAGGTCAGAAAATTATAGTTACTGCTGATAATAAAAAAATAGGTACCAATAGCAATAAGGATCATCATATAAGAGAAAAAACCCAGTAGTGGTTTTACTTCAGTATCTTCCCCCTCTGTTTTTTTATATCCTGTTATCATAGCAAAAACCATTCCTGTTTTATGCCAAAACTGTTCTACCATGACACCTGATATATGAAGAACAACCCATACAGCAAAAAGATAAGAGGCATATTTATGGATCATATCTAAAATAAACATGTATTGACTATATTGACTATTTAAATCTCTAAATAGACCTTTCCCCTCTTGAATACCATATAACAATAGTCCGGATATTACAATAACAGTACCAACACCCAATGCCCATACGGTAAACCAGCTGGAGGCGGGATTGTGCCCTGCCGGTATCTTTCTCCATCTATTTTGTATTTTTTCAACAAAATAGTGCTTTAACTGTGAGGGTCTGAGTTTAAAAGTATTAAAAGTTGCATATCTGGGACCGATAATACCCCAAATGATCCTGTATATGATAATAATGAAAAAAATAAAACCAAAGGCTACATGATTGTGTAGCATATTTTCATAAAAAGAGGTGATAAAGGCTGCTGTAAAAGAGAAAGCCATCATCCAATGGATAATTCTGGTACCGATAGGCCAAACAAATACATACCCAGATTTTTTATTCATTGCATTATCCAATAATTTATAATTATAATATTCATAAGAATATCATAACTTAATATAAAAATAGTTGTAAATCGATAAATAAGTAAAAGTATTGAAAGGAGATACAGAGAAGAAACTCTCTTCTCTGACCTGTAGTGTTAGTGTGCCGGACTGCTTTCGGGAGCTTCTGCCGGAGCTGTTTCTGCTGCTGGAGCAGGAGTTTCAACCGCTGGAGCTGCTGTTTTTGGAGCTTCTCTTTTATAGAAGCTCTTCTCAATATACTCAGCCATTGCTTTAGGATCATAGTCATATCCTTTTTCTAAAAGCTTTTGCATATTGTGCTCCATAATATCATGCTCTGTTCCAGAAGATTGGTTCGTACCACCATTTTTTACATCATAAAGATCTAACTCTAATTCTCCTGCTTGTCTGTCATTTAAAGCAGGGGCTTTTTTCTTAGTTACACCCTCAGCATTTTTACCATGGCATTTCACACATGATTGGGCATAGACTTCTGCCGGTGTTTTACTGTATGTTTTTGCCTCTGATGAACTTGGTGTGTCATTACCACATCCACTCAATCCAAAAAGTGTTGCTACTGACAAGAGTACAATTGTTGTTTTTTTCATATATTTCTCCTTCTCTTCTTTTATGCTCTACCGGAAAGCATACCGTATTGTGTCATAGGTTTAAGTGCATAGACTTTGAGCAGCCACCAGATCCATCTCTCTTTTGTTGGGTCAAGTGGGAATGAAGGAGTTGGTTTTTTACTCCAATCAAACTCTGCAAGCATAACCGTACCAATACTAGTGATCAATGGACAAACTGTATATCCGCCATACTGTGCTGTAGGCTCTTTACCATTCATCATAGAGATAATATTATCAACAACTACTTTATATTGTTTTCTAGCTGATCCACCTGTTTTACCCATTGGCACCGCTGCGATATCTCCCAATGCATATACATTTGGATACTTCACATGCTGAAGTGTCTCTTTATGTACAGGTACCCATCCTTTAGCTGAACCTACAGGAGAATTAGCGATCTCTTCGGCTGCTTTCATCGGTGGTGTAATATGAAGGAAGTCAAACTCTTTTTCTACTGTTTCACTTCTTGGTACAATTGAATACTCTTCAAGATCCTCATCCCATGCACCTTTTTCTTTCCAATGTCTGTTAAATGTAGCAATTTTTTTCACCGGATCCACAGCGATAAGATTATGTCTGTAGTTCCATTTCATATCTCTTGCTTCAAATTGATTTACGATAGCATCATGATACTCTTTTACGCCGAACATTTTACTACCATTCGGATAAAACGTTAATTCTGCATTGTCTCTTGCACCTGCTTCTCTAAGTCTTGCATCTGTCAGATACATGATCTTTTTAGGAGCACCACCACATTTAATAGGTGTATTAGGGTGAGTAAAGATACCTTTTACTTTTTTACCGCTCTTTGCATCCGCAACAAACTTTTGCATCTGAGCCCAAGTATCTTTTGAACCTTCCTGGAAGTAAATAGAAGCGATACCATTTTTACCAATCACTTTACTCACAGCCGAATGATCTCCTGTTGAAGTGATCGTACCTTCGATCCCAAGGCCTTTAATACGGGCATAGTCAAGTTTAAGTCCGGCAGCAATGACCATATAATCATATTTAACTGTCTTTCCACCACTTGTTTTTACTGTGTTATTCTGAGGATCAAACTCAACTGCTTTCTCTTTGATCAGAGTGACACCATCTGGTACAAAATCATCAGTGTTATACATAACATCTTCTTTTTCCCAGATACCTGCACCTACAAGTGTCTGACCCGGTTGATATGATGTTGCCAACTCACCCGGCTCGATCACTGTAATATCCGGATTATCTAAAGAATTAGTCAATCTTGCAGCCGTTGACATACCGGCCAATCCACCACCAATAATTAAAATCTTTGCTTTTGCAGCACTACTGCTAGCATTAGCTTGGGTTGCTGCACCGCTTGCCATAAGCATAGCAGCACCACCTGTACCAAACATCTTCATCGCATCACGACGAGATATACCTTCATTTTTAAAATGTGCATCGATGAGTTCCATACCCTCTTTTAGCATTTTTTTATCCAAAACTACTCCTTTATATTGTTCATAGTTCTTTATTTTACATAAATTAATATAAATACTTATTAAAAATATAATAAATTTTATTTATATTATTTATACAAATATTTATTATAATCCAATATAATAATTCTTTTATAAAAATACTATTTTGATTATCGTACTATTATCTTATCTACTATAATCTGTAATGTAACATTGCCTCTGAAATGATTTTCATTCACCGTATAAACAATATCCACTTTAGCTCCTACTTCAAACACTTCTTTAGTTTTGAACTTCACACCTTGCATTACAAGACCCTCTTGTGCAAAAGAGAAACGTATATGTTCACCCTCTTTACCCATAGTATCTATTTGAAGTATTTCTACATTTTTTGAAATAAATTTTGGTGTAGGATTTCCTTGTCCATAAGGTTCAAATTTTTTAACCAGCCTAGTCAGATCAAAACTAATATTAGAAAATTGCAATTCACCTACTATCTCAGGATCAAGCTCTTCTTTAAGATAATTACCATTGAGATAACTTTCTTGTAATTTCTTTTTAAACCCTTTTAACTGATTTTTATGCATACTCAAACCTATGGCCGCCTGATGGCCGCCAAACTTCTCCAGATCTTCTCTACAACTATCTACAATTGCAAAAAGATCGCATGCACCAAAGCTTCTACCGCTTCCTTTGAGTAAACCCTCATTACTTTGTGTCAGTACAATACAAGGTTTTTCACATGCCCGTGCTACTCTGGCAGCAACAATGCCGACAACGCCCTCATGCCACTCTTCACCTACTACTACAATGATATCATCTTCCTCTTTTACCTGCATCATTGCTTTTTGGGTTATCTCTTGTTCTGTTGTTTTTCTAAGTGTATTGAAATCAATAAGGCGTTCCAGCCTTACTCTAGCATCATAAATATTTGTAGAACTCAAAAAGTCTACTGCAAATGAAGCATCTTCCATACGTCCGGCACTATTAAGTATAGGTGCTAAAAAGAAAGCAATATCTTCTGAACTCAACACTGACTTCTGACTATGTTCCAAATAAGCTTTTATGGCTGGCTTTGTACTTTTGCCAAGGGCTTTTATCCCAGCTAAAACCATCGCTCTGTTAATATGTTTCAGTGGCATCATATCTGCAATAATAGCAATAGAAACCAACTCCAGGTACTCCATCATATTGATCTTTACACCCAAAGCATTTTTCAATGAAGCTATAAGATACCAGGCAATTTGTGCACCACATACATCAGAAAAAGGAAAAGTACACTCCTCTTGCTTTTGATTTATAATAGCATAGGCCTCTGGTACTTCTGGTGGCAAAAGATGATGATCTGTAATAATGAGCTCTATCCCCTGCTCCTTACAAAGCCTTGCCGCATAAACTGCTGAAATACCATTATCCACTGTAATTGCCAGATCCGTTCCTTGTATACGAGGAATAATATTTGCAGAGAGTCCATATCCATCTTTAAAACGATTGGGGATGATCCACTCTACAGGATACTCGATCTCATCAAAAAAGAGTTTCATCAGTGCGGTGGAAGTTACACCATCCACATCATAATCACCAATGATAGTAATCTTTTCTTTGTTTTTCACAGCATTTACAATGCGTGCCGTAGCTTTGTCCATATCTTTAAAAGTAGAAGGTTGTGGAAGATCTTTTAAAGAGAGAAAACCCTCTTTAAAACGTGATTTTAAAAGTGTTTCTAACGCAGAAAGCGTTAATAAATTATACATCTATTTTTTTATGTTTAAATGCTGCATCTACAAATGCTAAAATAGCCGGATTTGGATTTTGAAGTCTTGAAGTAAACTCAGGGTGAAATTGTACCGCTAAGAACCATGGATGATCTACTACTTCAACTGCCTCAATAAGTCCATGAGATTCACCTGTAATATCCATACCTTTTGCTTCTAAAGCTTCTCTATATTTTGGATTGGCTTCATAGCGGTGTCTGTGTCTCTCATAGATCAGACTTGAGTCATATGCATTTCTGAGATTTGAACCCTCTTTAGTTTCACACTCATATTCTCCAAGTCTAAGTGTCCCACCCATAGGAGAAGTAGTTGTTCTTATCTGTTTTGCTCCACCGGCATCGATAAACTCATCGATAAGATAGATCATAGGATTTGAAGTATTCTCATCAAACTCAACTGAATTTGCATCTTCAAGTCCAAGAACATTTCTTCCAAATTCAATCATTGAAAGTTGCATCCCAAGACAGATACCAAGGAAAGGGATTTTCTCTTCTCTGGCATACTGAATCGCTTTGATTTTACCTTCTACACCACGTTCACCAAATCCGCCTGCAACCAAGATACCATCACAGTCATTAAGGAATTTTTGTGCTCCCTCTTCTTCTACTTTTTCACTGTCTACCCATTTGATATTTACTCTGCTGTCAAGATGTGCACCGGCATGTATAAGTGCTTCAGTCAATGATTTATAAGACTCTTTCAAGTCTAAATATTTTCCTACAAATGCTATTTTCACTTCTTGACTAGGCATAATGATTTTATGTACCAAATCGGTCCACTCATCCATTTTTGGTTGACAGTTTTCAAGTCCTAGTTGTTTACAAATAGGTGTAAGAATATCTTGTCGTAAAAAGTTAAGTGGTACTTGATAAATCGTTGAAGCATCTTCAGCAACAATCACAGAATCCTCATCTACATCACAACTATAGGCGATTTTTCGTTTAATTTCATTAGATACAGGTACTTCTGCTCTTAGTACAAGCATGTGAGGAGCAATACCAATACGTCTAAGCTCTTGCACTGAGTGTTGCGTTGGTTTTGTTTTAAGTTCACCTGCTGCTTTGATATAAGGAAGAAGTGTTACATGTATATTCATCACTTGTGTTTTACCGAATTCATGTTTCATCTGTCTAATTGTTTCTAAAAATGGTAAACCTTCTATATCACCTGTAGTTCCACCAAGTTCTACAATAAGTATATCTTTACCCTCACCTGCACGAACAATACGTTCTTTGATTTCATTGACTATATGAGGAACAACTTGGATCGTTTTACCAAGATATTTACCTTTACGCTCATTTTCAATAACCGTTTTATAGACTAATCCTGTTGTAAAGTTATTGTTTTGAGTCAGTGATGTATCTAAAAATCTTTCATAGTGTCCTAAGTCAAGATCTGTTTCTGCACCATCCTTAGTTACGAAAACTTCACCATGTTCTAATGGTGACATGGTTCCCGGATCTACGTTGATATAGGGATCAAGTTTAAGTACACCCACTCTTTGTCCTGTATGTTTAAGAAGTGTACCTATACTTGCTGCTGTAATTCCTTTTCCTAATGAACTAAGAACACCACCTGTAACAAAAATATATTTTGTTTTATTTTCACTCATCTAACATTTTCCTTTAATTTATGCAACAATTGGCATAATAATTGTAATAAAATTATCGTCTTTCACAATAAATGGTAAATTTGGTTCATTAAATTCTATTGTAAATTCACTTTTATCGATTTGTGAAATAAAATCTAAAATATATTTACTATTAAAAGAAAGTTCAAATTTATCATTTAGACCTGTATTAATTTCTAATTCTGTTTTTGCTTCAACATTATCTGCACTTAAAGAATTAAATATAATGACATCTGAAAGCAATGTCATTTTAATTTCCTGAGATATAGTAGTGATCATTTTAATGGCATCTATCATCTCTTTTTTGGGAAGTGCAATTGAATGTTTAACCGTTGAAGGTATAATTCTTTGATAATCCGGAAATTTACCATTGATAAGTCTGGTATAGAAAAAATAATTTTCATTTGTAATAATAAGATTTGTTTCATCAAAGTAAATATCAATTTGGTCTAAAAATAGTTTTTGTATTTCCAAAATAGCTTTTTTAGGAACAATTAAAGAGAGTTCTTCATTATTTGAACTTTGAATTGTTGCAATAGCCAATCTTCTTGTATCTGTTCCCACTAAATCAGTAGAATCATTTTTAATATTGATAAGAGCACCGTTAAGTTCAAATTTCGGATTGTTGGTATCTATGGCAGGAGAGATTTTTTTAAGATTTTGGATAAGACTTAAAGAATCCAAGGTGATTTGAGGTTTATCTTCAGTACTTGGGAAATTTGGATAAGATTTTGGATCAAATGTCGGTAATTTGAATTTAGAATGTTTTTGTTTGATAATAAGTGTATTATCCAATAATTCTAAAGTAATTTCATCATCTTTTAGAATACGGATAATATCAAGTAATTTTTTACCATTAGCAGTAAATGAACCTTCTGATTCAATGGCAATATGATCTGTAACAATTTTTAAACCAATTTCACTATCTGTTGCCTTAATAATACATTTATCATTTTGTGAATTAAACAGTATATGCGAGGTGATTTGACTCGCATCTTTTTTTTCTAAAAAAGGTTGTAGATTGATGAGTATTGATTCTATAATTTGTTTTTCTGCTCTTATCTTCATAGACTCCCCTTATTTTTAATAATTTAGTACGTAGTAGTAGTTCAACATGAAAATGTGAAAAACTATTCTATTGCCTGTCTTGCCGTTATTTTATGTGTGTTTAACTTTTTTTAAACATTCACATTTATTCACTTTTAAAATTATATCTTTTTTTTATTCAAGTTTTATAAGTCAATTCTCAAGATTTTGTGTATCGGTATGAATTTTATTTGAGAGTTCTTCCAATAATACTTTAAAGTTCTCATCATTATCTATAATTTCGTTGATCTTTTTCATAGCATGGGAGATAGCTGTATGGTCTTTCATACCGAAATACATAGCAATCTGAGGCATAGAATTCGGTGTAAGATTACGAGCCAAATAAATAGCTGTTCTTCTAGCATTGACTACAGCTTTTGTACGTTTTTTTGATTTGATGTCCGAAGGTTTTATATTGAGTTCTTTAGAGACGATTTTAACAATATCGTCAATGGTAACATTTTCTTTTTTTTCTTTAAGTTGATCTTTAATGGCATTTTGTGCGAAATCTAAAGTGATCTCTTGGTTAAGCATAGAGGAGAGTGCATTCAGTTTGATGATGGTTCCTTCTATTTCCCGTATATTATCTCCCATATGTGTAGCAATATAATTAACAATTTCATTCTCCAGTCTTATACCATCTAATTCACATTTTTTCTGGATAATAGCAATTTTTGTTTCAAGTCCAGGTGGTTGAATATCTGCCATAAGTCCCCACTCAAAGCGGCTTTTAAGTCTATCTACAAGTCCGGCGATTTTATTAGGTTGTCTATCTGAAGTGATAACGATTTGTTTATTGGCATTATAGAGTTCATTAAAGGTATGAAAGAATTCTTCCTGAGTTTGTTCTTTTCTACTTAAAAATTGTATATCATCAATAAGCAGCAGATCGCATTCTCTAAATTTATCTCTAAATCTATCCATGGTTTGGGAACGCAGATGGGAAGTAAATGAATTCATGAATTGTTCAAGAGTGGTATAAATAACAGTTTTCCCTAAGTCTATATGATAATTACCAATAGCTTGAAGTAAATGGGTTTTACCCAATCCTACACCACCATAGATAAAGAGTGGATTATATTGTTTTCCGGGTCTTTCTGCGACGGACTTTGCTGTAGTATATGCAAATTGGTTAGAGTCACCTACAATAAAACTGTCAAAGGTAAGAGAGGGGTTCAGGTAGGTACTTTTGGAACTGCTTTTTTCACTGCTTTGTTTGGTTGTTGCTACAGAGGTTTGTTTTGTCTGTTTTCCTACGGTAATTTCTATTTCAGGCTTGACCTCATTTTGAAGTTCAAAAAGATGCATCAGTTTATCGGTATATTTTGTTTTTACCCATTTTGCTATAAGCATATTGGGTGCATTAAAATAAACAATATTACTTCTGGAACGTTTGGTATCATAGATCAGTTTTTTAATATAGCGTTCATACTCTGTTTCACTTATCTCTTTTTTAAGTTCAAAAAGTACTTTTTGTCCAATATTCATTTTGTTTTCACCCTTGATATTTTTTCTGTGTGAACAGATTTTCACATTTTGAAAGTATTCAAATTCTTAATGTGAATAACTTCCGGTATTTTAGCTAATATAAGCTAAAATAAGGGTATTAAACAGAGTTGAATAATTTTATTCACTATGTGAACAAAGGTGTGAATGAATATTTTAGGAATAGACCCCGGAAGCCGTAATTTAGGCTATTGTATACTATATTGGGATGGGAAAAAGTTTTCACTTGTTGAGGCAGGTTTACTTAAAATCAAGACCAAAGAGCTGCAAGAGCAGATAGTTGAGCTTGTAGAGGGCATTGACATCATTTTGAAGGCTCATAAAGTAGATGAAGTAGCCATAGAAGATATCTTTTTTGCCTATAATCCAAAGTCTGTTTTAAAGCTCGCACAATTTAGAGGAGCACTCTCGCTAAAGATACTCCAAGAGATTGGATATTTTTATGAATATACTCCTTTACAAGTGAAAAAAGCAGTCACAGGAAATGGTAAAGCAGCCAAAGAGCAAGTGGCATTTATGGTAAAAAGATTACTGGGTATTAAAAAAGAGATAAAACCACTTGATATTACAGATGCAATGGCTATTGCATTGACACATCTGCAAAGAGTAAAGATGAGACCCGTTAAATAAACGACAATAGTTTGTCGTTTATAGGGTCGAAACCAAAAGTGATGTCGCTTGCGACCACTGACGGAGACTATAGAGAAACGACAATAGTTTGTCGTTTATAGGGTCGAAACCAAAAGTGATGTCGCTTGCGACCACTGACGGAGACTATAGAGAAACGACAATAGTTTGTCGTTTATAAGGATGAAGTCAGAGTGTTATCCTGACAAGCGGGAGAAAATGCCTTGGGTATGAAACGAAGTGAATCCACGACGGCAAAACAGATTACTATGGTTTTATTTGCTCACCTTTTTTAATTTGACCATTTTTCTTTACTGAGATCATACGTTTTTCAGGTATAGAAAATGTAGATTTTTTATGACCGGCAACAGATTCCTCTATGATCTTATCATACAGATAGATATCATTTTTAAAATAGGCCAGTCCATCTTCTTCATAGACTGTAAAATAGAGTATATGTACAGGGATGGATTTACGTAATCCTATAGTAGTGGGTTTATTTGTAGCAATGATCTCTTCTATATCACTACGTGAATAATTCCCTTTAGCATGTTCAAGCAATACATCCATTAACTCAAAAGGTTTCTCAACCCTCATACACCCTGAACTGTAGATCTTGTAACGTCTTGTAAGCAGTGTTTTGTTATCGGTATCATGGAGATATACAGCATATTTATTGGGAAACATGAATTTGATACGGCCTAAAGCATTGTTGTCTCCTGGAAACTGTACAAAACGGTAGGGTACACGTTTTTCACTTTTTTCATAAGGATCAAGCATTTCCTGGGTAATTTCTATCTCTTTTTTTCCGGAGAAGACATGAATATTATGCTCTTTCAGATACATAGGATTTTCTCTGAGTACATGGATCAGATCTCGTTTAATGAGATTATCCGGAATGGTCCAGGTAGGGTTGATCACCATGTATTCTATCTTGTCATCGAAAAGTGGTGTAGGTCTGTCTATACGTCCCACTACTATTCCCATTTTTATTATCATTTCATCATTTTTGTAATAACGTAAATTAAAGTCAGGAATATTTACTTCGATATACTCATCTTCAAAGTGTTTCGGATAGAGTTTGGTTTTATCCAAATTCGTGATAATGGCTTGTATATTCTTCTTTGCAGGCTGATTGAGATAGTAGGTCATTACTTTATCGACCATACCGTCCACTTTAAGCAGATAACGTTTTTGATACGTGATCACGGCATTTCGAAGAGCAGTATCGAATTTTTTATCCAATGGAGCGGTTTTCGGGTAGTCACCGGAAATCTGCAGGCGTTTTTTGATTTGCAGGATACGGTCAGACCGGTCTCCTAATTTTAAAGGGGTATTGCTGTATTTGATCTTTGGAAATTTATCCATGACACGATAGTTCTTCAAAAGAGTTACTAATTTCCTGTACCGTTTTTCCATAGGGATGAGTGAAGTCAGATATGTATAGATATTTCCCTCAACGATAGCAGAAACAAGTTGGTCCTGGTCGGGAAATGCTTTAGGAGACATTTCCCAATTTACTTCAATATCGTCACTTGCTTTAAGTGCTTTGAATTTTTTTTGTACCAAGTCCCAATCCACATCACCCTGTACGATGAAACGTACCAGACGCACCATAGAGTTTGTAAGCATCAGATCAAGTCTTGCATAAACAGCCGCTTTTTTATTTTGGGATATCTCTCCATTGTCAAGAAGGAAAAAAAGGCGTTTGATCGCTTTTTGGTCAAAAGGTTTATTTTTATAGTTAAAAAGAGGATCTTTAAGAGCCTGAATAAGCTGACTCAACTTTTTTTCATTTTGAGTTCCTATCCATAGAGGTCTGTTGCCTGTTTGTGCATAAAGGTTTTCTACAATAGTCTTGTTTTGACCTTTAAGATGTGTGTGCAGTGTGTTTTGAATATTATTACTGATATTTTCTATACTTAGTGTTTGAGCATAAGCAGAAAGTTGAATAATAACAAAGAATAAAAATAATTTTAAGTTTTTCAAAAAAGCATTTCCTTAAACATCTTTATATTTTTTATCAATAAGTTTGAGATATTTCTTAGGGGTTACCTCTTTCATTGCTTGGGCCAACCATTGTATTTGAAACCATGCTGCCCCGGAATCTCTCAGATCAAAATAATTTTTGAGACTCCGTATGTTAAAAGTGACTACCATATCGACCTTCCAGTTATCAGAGACGATGTGTTTAAACCCATCACCCACATTTCTTTTTTTCTTACCACATTGTAATGCTTCAAAAAGAGCTTCAGCATTACCTCTATGTTCTTCGAGGAAAGGAAGAGAAGATTTTGCTACAGCATTGTTGATAAATGTATTGTCTTTATGATACTGAAACAACAATTTGTCATAAATCGCACGGATCTCTATGGTAAGATACGCTTGATCGGAGATCACAAAAAGATTGAATCCAAGTAATTTTTCTAAAAAGAATGTAAAGCTGTCTTTTGCTTCAAAAGAAGCAACGAATGCGTTGATGACATTTGACATTGTATAGCGTGTGCTTCGTACAGAAATAGCCTGGAGTCTGTGTCTGGCATGTTCTTGCAGTACACCTCTTGAAGTTCCTTGTATCAAAAAACTTAATGTAGCATGTTCTATAATGGAATGATGATGATGTACCCATGCAAGGTTGGAAAGCAGATCAGAATTTTCAATGCTGTTAATAGCATTTGTATCCATATTTGTCATGGCATGCTTCACACACTCATTCTCAGAGTTTTCAAAACTGTCATAACAGGTTCTTGCTGCGATCTCGGCAACCCCAAGACCACTCTCTTGTAGCAGTGTTACAGTAGGTTTTTCATACTCAATGTGATACATTTGCATAGGAGACTCCATTATAATTTAGATACAATTATAGCAAATATTTTTATATAATAAATTGTTAGTCAGGATACTATAGTAATGCAGGCAAATGAAAGATTTTTTAGTTTTGAAGAGGATTTTAGAGATCCTTATGCAAGAGACCGGGATAGAGTACTCCACTGTAGCTCATTCAGACGTTTGGAATATAAAACGCAAGTTTTTTTAAATCATGAAGGAGATTACTTTCGTACACGTTTAACCCATTCGCTTGAAGTAAGTCAGATCGCACGAACACTTTCCCGTATGCTTGAACTCAATGAAACACTCGCAGAAGTCATTGCACTTTCACATGACCTGGGGCATACACCTTTTGGTCATGTAGGAGGGGATGAGCTCGATACATTGCTTAAAGCCGATGGGCATCAGTTAGGATTTGAACATAATTTTCAGTCTTTCAGGGTGTTGACAAAACTGGAAAAACGCTATAAAGATTTTGATGGACTGAATCTTACTTTTGCCACACTGGAGGGTGTTCTGAAACACTCCTATCCCTATAAAAAATCTTTTTTGGAGGATCTGGATGTACGTTTTGACTTAGATAAACATCCTTCACTTGAAGCAATGGTGGTGGACCATGCAGATGAGATAGCCTATACTTCACATGACATTGATGACGGCATTAAATACGGACTCATTACTTTTGATGATTTGTTGGAAGATGCACTTTGTCTTAGAGTAGATGAGATGGTACAAAAAGAAGGTATTAAAAGAGGTGAAAAACTTTACCGCCATCGCTTTGTTGCAGGACTTATTAAGTTGCTGGTAGAAGATTTTATAGAAAACTCAAAAGAGGGTGTTAAAAAACATCGTAAAGATTTGCCTATTGTGGCGACTTTGGACGCAAAATCACCCGTGCCGGCAGGTTTTTCAAAACAGACCCAAACAGAACTTAAAAAGCTTAAGAAATTGCTTTTTTTCAAACTCTACAGACATGAGAAAATAGTACGTAAAATGTATGCGGGGAAACAGTGTATCAAAGGACTATATACGGCATTTACTGAAGATATAGATCTTTTACCTCCGCACCAAAAAGAGCTTTTTGAGGTACGCAACAAAGAGCGGGTCATTGCAGATTATATTGCAGATATGACAGACAGATATGCCATGAAAACCTATCATGAAATGTACGGGTTTTCATTATAGAAGAAAATTTGGGTATAATTCGCGAAAATTATTGAGGTTCAGACCTTAACTTTAGGACATTTTATGCAAAAAATTAAAAACATTGCTGTTATTGCACACGTTGACCACGGTAAAACAACACTTGTTGATCAACTGCTTCAACAAAGCGGAACATATGAAGCACACCAAGAGGTACAAGAGAGAGCGATGGACTCTGATGCTATCGAAAAAGAGAGAGGGATCACGATCCTTTCTAAAAATACAGCTATTACCTATGGTGACCACAAGATCAACATTATAGACACTCCGGGCCACGCCGACTTTGGTGGAGAGGTAGAGCGTGTACTTAAAATGGTAGACGGTGTACTTATGCTTGTTGATGCACAAGAAGGTGTTATGCCACAGACTAAATTCGTACTTAAAAAAGCAATTGCACTTGGACTTATTCCGGTAGTTGTTATCAATAAAATTGACAAAGATGGTGCAGAGCCGGACAGAGTTCTTGATGAAATGTTCGACCTTCTTGTTGCACTTGAAGCAAACGAAGAGCAACTTGAATTCCCGGTACTTTACGCAGCTGCAAGAGACGGTTATGCAAAATGGGAAATGGAAGATGAAAACAAAGACATGACACCACTTTTTGAAGCGATCATCGAAAAAGTACCATATCCAGTTGGTTCACCAGATGCTGATACACAAGCACAGGTATTTACACTTGATTCTGACAACTTTGTTGGTCGTATCGGTATTACACGTATCTTTAACGGTAAAGTGAAAAAAGGTGATGAGTATGTACTTGTAAAAGCTTCAGGTGAAAAGTCTAAAAGCCGTATCTCCAAGCTTATCGGATTTAAAGGTCTTGAGCGTATGGAGATCCAGGAAGCAGAAGCTGGTGATATCGTAGCGATCGCAGGATTTAATGATATTGATGTAGGTGACTCTATCTGTGATCCAAAAAACCCGGTAGCACTTGATCCTATGCATGTTGAAGAGCCTACACTTTCAGTTATCATGTCGGTAAATGATGGTCCTTTGGCCGGTACAGAAGGTAAACACGTTACTTCTAACAAAATTCAAGAGAGACTTGAAAAAGAGATGGAAACGAACATAGCAATGCGTATGGAGCCTCTTGGTGATGCATCATTTAAAGTCTCAGGCCGTGGTGAACTTCAGATCGGTATTCTTGCAGAAAATATGAGAAGAGAAGGATTTGAGTTCCTTCTTGCTCGACCGGAAGTTGTGGTAAAAGAAGAGAACGGTGTTAAAATGGAACCGTTTGAACACCTTGTAGTTGATGTACCTGAAGAGTTCCAAGGGGTTGCGATAGAAAAACTTGGTAAAAGAAAAGCAGAAATGACTTCACTTACACCAATGCCGGACGGTACAGTAAGAATCGAGTTTGAGATCCCTGCACGTGGACTTATCGGATTCAGATCTGAATTCTTGACAGACACTAAAGGTGAAGGTATCATGAACCACTCATTTATTGAGTACAGACCTTATTCTGGTGTAGTGGTAAGCCGTACACCGGGTGCACTTGTTTCTATGGATAATGGTGAAGCTGTTGCGTTTTCTATCTTCAACCTTCAGGCAAGAGGAACGCTTTTCATCAAACCTCAAGATAAAGTCTATTCAGGTATGGTCATCGGTGAGTCTGCAAGACCGGGTGACTTGGATGTGAACCCACTTAAAGGGAAACAACTTACAAACATGAGAACTTCGGGTGCAGATGATGCCATCAAACTTGTTCCGCCAAGACAGATCACGTTAGAATCTGCAATGGAATGGATAGAAGATGATGAACTTATCGAGATCACACCTGAGAGTATTAGGATTCGTAAGAAATCGTTGGATCCGGTAGTGAGAAAGAGAATAGCAAGAGATAAAAAGAACGCAGCAAAATAGTCTTATTTCACTGCATCTTTGAGGGAGTTTGTTCGGTCACATACTCGACCGTATGCTCCCTCTCAACAACCTTCAAATTTACAGCAAACTAAGACGATTTTATTTTTCGTAGGTCGGGGTGTCCTCATCAGAGCAAATCTACAGTAAACTACAAAGACTATTGATTAAACATTTTCTATTTTTATCCCTCCTACTCTCATCCCGCTAACCCATGCAAAGTGAAAATTAAACCCTCCTCTGTCTCCATCGACATCGAGTATCTCTCCTGCAAAGAAAAGGTTAGGTACAAGTTTTGACTCCATGGTTTTTGGGTTTACTTCTGTAGTGTTTATGCCGCCTGTGGCTACTTCTGCACCTTTGAAACCTTTGGTGTCATTGATGCTCAGTTTCAGGTTTTTTATGGTGTAGACGAGTTTTCCTATCTCTTTTCGGTTTAAGTCATTCTCTACTTTTGCTTTACATTTGGACTGTTCCAAGATGATGTGAATAAGTTTTTTGTTTATGACCCCTTGGAGCCATAGTCCTATAGGTTTTTCACTTTTTTGGTTGATACGGTTGAGTAAAAGATTGGTAAGTTTTTCTTTGCTTAGTCCAGGCATTAGGTCTAAGTTCAGTTCACAATAGGTGTATTCAGCTAACCTTGTACTCACTTCACGGCTAAGGTCTAAGATGGCTAGTCCGCTAATACCGTAGTTGGTGAAGAGTAGGTCGCCTTTTTTTTCTGTAATGTATTTGCTGTTGGCATAAAGTTTGGCTAAGCCAGCTACTTTTACCCCTGCACATCCTTTAACCCAACTCTCCTCAGAGCATAGTTGTACCAGTGAGGGATAGCTTGGTATAAGGGTGTGTCCTATAGTAGCAGCAAAGGCATAACCAGAGTCATTACCACCCAGTTGTGGTGCAGCAGGTGAACCAGAAGCTAAAAGAAGTTTATTACACTCTTTTGTACCTTGTGTGGTCTTTAGCGTAAAGGTATCACTCTCTTTAGTTATGGAAGTTACAGTACAGTTACAAATGATGTTCACCCCTACTCTCTTTGCTTCATACTCCAGCAACTCAACTACTGAACTTGCCTGTAAAGACATAGGAAACATCTTCCCCTCTTTGCCCTCCACCAGTTCAAGTCCGATGGATGTGAAAAACTTCTCTACGACTTCAAAATCATATCCGTCTAAAACATCTTCTATAAAATCAGGGTTTTGTGAATGAAAACGGTTTGAGGCGATGTACTTATTGTCTATGTTACATTTTCCATTACCAGAGACAAGTATCTTCTTCCCTACTTTGCTGTTTTGCTCCAACAAAACAACCCTCTGACCTGCCCTAGCCAATACAATAGCTCCACAAAGCCCGGAAGCCCCTGCTCCGATAATTATCCACTCTTTATTTTTCATAAAGTAATTATACTTAAAATCACGCAAAGCGTGCCTTGTCATTCCGAACATCCTTGAAAGCGAAGCGATTTGAGAGGAATGACGCTTTTTTTGCTTCGTTTTTTTCTCTTGTGAAGTGAAACGGTGACGAAGTCATCACTCTCTTTGAGAAAAAAAATGATGAGAGAAACAACGCCTCAATTCAAGTAAAAGGAAATTTAAAAAAAGAAAGAGAAATTTTAGGTAGGATTACACAAAACTTACGAATAAAGGATCAACCATGTCAGCATTAGTAGAATTCAGTATGTTCCCCACAGAGCAGACCCAAAGTAAAAGTGCATTTGTTGCCAGAGTATTAGACATAGTCGATAAAAGTGGACTGGAATATCAGCTTACCCCTATGGGAACTATTATCGAGGGGGAGACAGTTGAGGAAGTATTAGCAGTGATCAACAAAGCGTATGAGGAATTACAAGTAGATTGCGATCGTGTATATAGCTCCATCAAGATAGATTATCGTAAAGGTCCGGTAGGTCGTCTCAATAAAAAGGTTGGCTCAGTGGAAGCAAAGTTGGGACGCAAGTTAAACAGCTAAAATTTGTTATAATGACAGCAATTTTTTACAAGGATTTATAGATGTGTGCTGAAAAGATACAACGTTTAGTTCAAGCAAGTATACTTGGTTTTGTCATGTTGGCAGCTGGAATGGGGATGCTGAAGCTGGCATTTCTTTTGCAGTTTGCTATGATGGTGATGTTGGTTATCGCTGGGACAACAGGGTTTTGTCCAGGGCTTATCATCTTAAAAAAGATTTTTCCCTCTTGTGAATCTAAAGAAAACAGTTTAAAGGACAACAGTTAATGTCAAATATTTCATATAAAGATGCCGGTGTAGATATCGATGCAGGTAATGAGTTTGTAGAAGCCATTAAAAGTGATGTAAAATCAACTTTTGACAAAAATGTTATAGGAGGCATCGGTTCTTTTGCAGGTGCTTATGCACTTCCAACAGGCTATAAAGAGCCAGTGATCCTCTCTGCTACGGATGGTGTAGGAACGAAGCTTCGTATCGCTATAGAGAGTGGTAAACTTGATACAGTGGGTATCGATCTTGTAGCAATGTGTGTCAATGATCTTATCTGTAATATGGGTACACCGATGTTCTTTCTTGATTATTATGCAACAGGTAAATTGCTTCCAAAAAATGCAAAAGATGTTGTTGCCGGTATCGCAGAGGGTTGCCGCCGTTCTGAATGTGCACTTGTAGGTGGTGAAACAGCTGAAATGCCAGGGATGTACTCTGATGATGATTTTGATCTTGCAGGGTTCGCAGTAGGTATTGCAGAGAAATCTGAAATGGATACGGTAGCAAATGTAAAAGAGGGACAAATCCTTATAGCAATGCCAAGCTCAGGGGTACATTCAAACGGATATTCTCTTGTAAGAAAACTTTTCTTTGACAAACTTGGTATGAGCCTTGAGACGGAGTTTGAAGGTAAGCCTCTTGTAGATACACTTTTAGAGCCAACACGTATCTATGTGAAAGAGTTTAAAGCCAACAGAGAGTACGTAAAAGCCTTAGCCCATATCACAGGTGGGGGAATCATAGAAAACCTTCCCAGAGTCCTTCCAGAGGGTATAAGAGCTATCGTAAACAAAGAGAGTATTAAAGTGCTTCCTATTTTTGAATTTATGAGCCAATATGTTGAAGAAGAAGAGATGTACAGAGCCTTTAACATGGGTGTAGGTATGGTATGGGTAGTTGAACCTGAAGATGTAGATGCAGTACTTGCAAACACAGACGGTTATGTTATCGGTGCTTTAGCTAAAGGTGAAAAGGGTGTAGAGATGGTTTAAAACCATCTTATCTTCTTTTCTAATTCTAAGGGTACCCATAAGGGGCCCCCTTGAATTTGCATACCGGCAAATTTTATTCACATATACAAATATTACTTCCGTATCGCTTCTTCATCCAATTCCCCATTTTTCCATTTCGCTAAATAAGCATTAAGATTTTCTTTCACATCCCCTTGTAAAATATAGAGCCCTATGAGGTTAGGTAAGGCCATTGCCAAGATAAGCAGGTCTGAGAAATCTAACATCGCTGAAGCACTTGTTACGGATGCCATCACAGTAAATGAGATGAAGATAAGTTTATAGACAAGTGTATATTTCTCACCAAACAGGTAAGTCCAAGAACGCTCACCGTAGTAAGACCATGAGATCATGGTAGAAAAGGCAAAAAGTACGATAGAGAACGACAAGATAATAGGGAACCAGGAGATCACGGTTCCATACGCTGCTGCGGTAAGTGCGGCACCTTGCTTGGAAGCTACAAGGTTGGCAAACTCCCCGGCAGGCTCATAGACACCTGTAGTAACAATGACAAGTGCTGTCATAGTACAAATAACAATAGTATCGATAAAGGGTTCATACAATGCTACCATTCCCTGTCTTACCGGATACTTTACTGCTGCTGTAGAGTGTACGATAGCTGCGGATCCTATCCCTGCTTCACTTGAAAATGCGGCACGTTTGAATCCCTGTACAAGTACACCAATAAGTCCACCTGCTGCAGCCGTAGGAGCAAAAGCTTCATGGAAGATAACAGAGATAGCATGAGGGACCTCTGAAGCATTGCTGATGAGTATCCACAGTGATGCAAAAAGGTAGATGAAAACCATCGCAGGGACGATCTTCTCAGCTGTACTGGCAATACGTTTAATCCCTCCTATAATCACAAAACCAACAATGGTTGCCATAATTAAACCAAAGACAATAGGGTAGGTATGAAAAAATGGGATACGATCGGAAAGTACACCCATGGCTTGAGAGGTTTGGAAGGCATTTCCCGCACCCAAAGAGCCTCCTATGGCTAAGACAGCAAATATGACCGCAAGGACCTTCCCTGACTGCGAATGGCCTTTAGAGGCCAATCCTTTAGAGAGATACTGCATTGCTCCACCCATAATACGTCCATCGGGTCTTTTTTCACGGTAGATCTGAGCAAGTGTGACTTCGGTGAACTTCAGTGTCATTCCAAAAAAACCAGCCAATATCATCCAAAACGTAGCGCCCGGACCGCCAATGGCAATCGCAATAGCTACACCAGCGATGTTCCCCAACCCAACAGTAGCAGAGAGTGCAGTAGTTAAAGACTGGAACGGGGTGATTTCTCCAACATCATCAGCAGTTCTGTATTTTCCTGTGATGATCTTATAGGCATGCGTAAACATACGTACATTAATAAAGCCAAAACGAAAGGTAAGGAAAACACCTCCTGCAATAAGCCATGCAACAATGAAAGGCATATTGGTTCCTTCCATTGTGCCAAAAAAGATATCAAAAAAGAAAACAGAAGCCAATATACTATTGATTTGTTCAAATAAGCCGTCCATAAATACTCCTCAAAGTATAGAACCGTTTGATTGCCTAGGGTTATTCAGGGGAGGGGTTCTAGTGTATTTATTATACACATTAACGCCTAAAGCACCTCTAAAGTAGGGGATAAATAGACTTTTTTTATTTTTTTTCTAAAATCTATTGACAAATGGAAACCTTTTGACTATAATTGCATTCCTTTTTCAAGGTAACGGAGTGTAGCGCAGTCTGGTAGCGCACCTGGTTTGGGACCAGGGGGTCGAAGGTTCGAGTCCTTTCACTCCGACCATATAGATATTTAAATTTTTATATAATAATGAAAAACAATTGATGGTGGACGTAGTTCAGTTGGTAGAGCACCTGTTTGTGGCACAGGTTGTCGCGGGTTCGAGCCCCGTCGTCCACCCCATTGGTAATTAGATTGGGAACCTCCCAAATGAAGAAGCGCTAGTGGCTCAACTGGATAGAGCATCAGACTTCGGATCTGAGGGTTAGGGGTTCGAGTCCTCTCTGGCGTACCAACATTATTATATGACTATTTGCACTCGTAGCTCAGCTGGATAGAGCACTCGCCTTCTAAGCGAGCGGTCTCAGGTTCGAATCCTGACGGGTGTACCACCTACTTTTTATTGTTTTGTAAAACAATCACATGCGGATGTGGTGAAATTGGTATACACGCCAGACTTAGGATCTGGTGCTTTACGGCGTGGAGGTTCGAGTCCTCTCATCCGCACCATCTACAAAGCCCGTTTACACGGCATTTAATCACTTTTTATTACTGTTTGGTTACACAAAGGGTTACACAAGTATTTCTAAAATGGCTATTTTTATGCTTTTTTCGTGTGTTACTTTTTGTTATTCTTTTTAGAATACATCTATTATTTTTAAACCGATTGTTATTAAAATTTGTCAAGTTTTAAAAGTTAGGTTTTATAAGGTTTTACTTACTGTTGCGCCCATTCAAATCATAAGTGCAATTTCACCTCAATCAAGCAGCTAATTCCTTAG
>OFBC01000046.1_pt1 | contig 21183 bp, 20 predicted proteins | sample 1520411 | NCBI WGS metagenome assembly OFBC01 (sample SAMEA3696446, study PRJEB22514) | metagenome | biome: water; feature: marine; material: hydrothermal vent | place: Pacific Ocean | collected 2014-08-12 | depth 1521 m
ACTATATATAATGTGTTCAAAAAATTCCATATACGCCTAAAAAGATTAGTATGACATATTACCATTACTACAAGGAGCTCCCTGACATACAATATGATTTTCCATTAAATATTTATATGTAAAAACTATAATGATTAATAATGATAATAATTTATTGGATTTGGTGTAATTATGGTTGATATCAGTGCATTTATTAATGTAAATGTTGTTAAAGATATTGTTTTAATAATCTGTTCATTGGGAATCCTTATAGCATCAGGCAGACTTTGGGTTCAAAAAGATGGCAAAAATATGGTCTATGCACGGCTTCACATTGCAGGAGTTGTAGATATTGCATGTATAGTTATCTTATTAGTATTAAATCAGCCCTTATTGGCATTAATATATTTAATTCTATGTCCATTTGCGGCTCATGCAATTGCAAATGGAGATTATTATGACGAGTTAAAGGAAACCAATTAACAGATTATTAAAACAATTTTACATATATCATATATGTGTGGGATTATAGGTGATTATTACATGGATTTAAATTATAGTTTAATTATAGATGTGGGAATATTATTATTGGTAGTATTATCTTATATCGGAGCTCTGGTTCAAAAGGATTTGATTAAATGTGTAGTTTTAACTGGATTGAGTGGATTGGGTTTGGCATATATATTCAGCTCACTCCTTGCCCCCGATGTTGCATTAACAGAGGCAATATTGGGCGGTGCTGTTCTTCCCGCATTTTTTGCCTTTACAGTTAAAAGAACTCAAAGAATGGATGAATAATAAATTTTTTAATACATATATTATTTAGTATATTTTGTATATCTTTTGTGGAGCTCCAAGCAATAATTACATATTTTCTTTTTTTTTAAATAATTTAAAGTTTATAAAGTTTATATAATTGAAACACATATATTTTTAAAATAATTATAATTTTATAACCACGACAATTTTATAAGAGGGATAATTTGAAAGTTTTATTGATTCACTCAGATTATTTGGAATTTGAAGCAAAACAAAAAACAAAAATTGCAGAAGATACAGATATATTAAATGGAAAAATGGAGGAATGTTTAACTGTTTTTATGGCAGTCGAGAAAGAGGATGAAGAAAATCCACAAAATGTAATAGACAATACCGTAGATGAGATAATAAAAACGGCTGAAAATTTAAAAATTAATAATGTGGTTGTTTATCCTTATGCTCATTTATCAAGTGAGTTATCTGCTCCAAAAGTTGCAAAAGAAGTTTTACAGAAAATTGAAGAAGAATTAAAACAGAAAAATTATTCTGTTTTGAGAGCTCCATTTGGTTGGTATAAATCATTTAAGATTAGCTGTAAAGGACATCCGTTAAGTGAATTATCTAGAAAAATAACCACAGAACGGGAAGTGGAAAAAGGAGAAACAGAAGTAAAAGACAGGCTGAAAAATAAATTCTACCTCCTTAACGGGGAAAAGGGGGAAGAAGGATTAATGGAATTAAATGAAAAAAATGTTAAAAAATTAAAAGATAAAGGTTTAAAATCCGTAGCCATGCATGAAATGGGAATAAAACACGGAGGCAAGGAAAAGGATATAGAACCGCCACATGTAAAATTTATTACAGAAAAGGAAATTTGCGACTATGAACCATCTTCCGATGCTGGACATTTTAGATGGTATCCAAAGGGAAAACTCATAAGAGACCTTTTGCAGGATTATGTTTATAATATGGTTGTAGAAAACAATGGTATGCCTGTTGAAACACCTGTAATGTATGATTTGGGAAATAAAGCGATAAAAGAACATGCCGATAAATTTGGGGAAAGGCAATACAGATTTAAACAGGGAAATAAAGATTTAATGCTTAGATTTGCGGCATGTTTTGGACAATTTATGATGAAAAAAGACATGTATATCCTTCCAAAACATTTACCTTTAAAATTATATGAGCTCAGCACATATAGTTTTAGATATGAACAAAGAGGGGAGCTTGTAGGATTGAAAAGGCTTAGAGGCTTCACCATGCCAGATATGCACACAGTTTGTAAGGATACCAAACAGACAATAGAGGAATTTGAAAATCAATTCTGGATGTGCTTAAAAACAGGAGATGACCTTAATACACCATATTCTACAATATTTAGATTTACGGAAGATTTCTTTGAAGAAAATAAAGAATGGTTCTTTAAAGTAGCAAAAGAATATAAAGAAAAATATGAAAAAGATGTAATTCTTGAATTAATTCCAGAAAGAAAACACTACTGGGTAGGAAAAGTAGATATGGCTGTAATTGATAGCTTTGGAAGACCTATTGAAAATCCAACTGTTCAAATTGATGTTGAAAGTGCAAAAAGATTTAATATAGTTGTGCATGAAGGAAATGAAAAAACATATCCTATTATACTCCACTGCTCCCCTACTGGAAGTATAGAAAGAGTATTATGCGGACTTTTGGAAAAGGCTTCATTAGATGCAGATGCAGGAGCTCCACCAATGTTGCCAGTTTGGTTATCGCCAATACAGGCAAGAGTAATACCTGTGGCTGATGCACATTCCGAGTATGCCCTATCAATTGCCAAAAAACTCAGAGAAAACGGAATAAGAGCGGACTTTGACGACAGAGAAGAAAGTGTTGGTAAAAAAATAAGAAATGCAGGTAAAGACTGGGTGCCATTTGTTGTGGTAATTGGAGATAATGAGGTTGAAAATGATATTTTAACCATTACAGTAAGAGAAAAATCCACACTAAAAAAACCAGTAAAAGAAAATTTGACTGTTGAAGAGTTAATCGAAAAAATAAAAGAAGAAACCAAAGGATTCCCATACAGACCTTTAAGTTTGCCTTTATATTGCTCATTACAGCCGATATTTAGATAATTATTTATATTTTCTAAACTTTTAACTTTAATTTTTATCTTTCTTATTTTTATATTATTTCTCCCCCCCGCCATGTTTGCTCTTTCTTGGTCTTATTTTAACAGTTTTTATACATTCTTTTTCATCATTAACAAATACGCACTCCCCTTTATTTAAATCCTTAATATATATCTTCAATTCCTTTCCCATGTATTCCTGATTTAACTTATTTAGTGCATTTACATCTTCCCTATTGGTAACCTTATGTGCAAAAATTATATCGCATTGGCTCAAAACTTCGTTATCAACCGCTGATGGCTGTTGGGTGGCTATTATCAAATTTAGCCCAGGCTGTCGCCCTTCCTTTGCCCACCTTATCAGTATTTCCTTAGATAATGTTGATTTTCCAGATGGGATGAAATTATGAGCTTCGTCAATAAACATCCAAACTTTTGACATTTTTGACTCTAAATTTAACATTTCCCTTTTTCTTGATTTCAATCTTTGATTGAATAGATATTTTGAGACTATTGAAACCACTAAATCTCTTAATCCATGCCTTCCACTTTCTATTGTGCTTAAATCAACGACATTTACGGCATTTGTGCTAAACACACTTTCTATTTGGATTTCTTCATCTGCAAATATTCCCCATTTCTTTGCCATATTTAATCTATTGATTAACGCTTCCTTTGTAGTTTCTTTCGATTTTGTGTCCCTTTCTATTTCGTAAATGATGTCATCTATTGTGAAAAACTTTTTTGATATAGAATCCACAGCCCTATATAATGCAATTCCCATCATTTCATTTATATTTATGTTAAACAAATCACACCATCCTTCTGGTGATATGTCTGAAGGATTTAAAAGAAGCTGTTTAAACTCAATTCCTTTATTTTCCAATTCTTTTACCACTTCACTATCAAACCGTTTTTCCACTTCTCCGGGAACTATCAGTTTAACAGGATATTCCCTTGCATATAAATTCCAATCCCAGAGCTCTTCCTCTTGCTCAATATTTAGTTCAGCCATAGTCCAAAATATTCCCATTGGGTCAATAATAATTTTCAAAAAATCAGGGTGTTTCTCTTGGAGCTCCTCAACTAACACCCCCATGGTATAACTTTTACCACTACCCCTTTTTCCACAGATAAATATGGCATGAGATTTTGATGCATCAATATATTGGTCATCTTCTAACTTTTCTCTAACTTTTTCCCTTCCGATAAAAAGCATGCTATCCCTCAATTATTATTAGTGGAACAAAACACTCTTCGAAGGATATTCCTCCGTGAGCTCCCTTACCATAGTTCTTCTCAAAGTCCCATTTTATCCCATGGTCTGAAATTACATAAACTACAAACGATTCATTAATTTTACCTAAAAATTCCACTAATTTTTTTATATTTTCAAAAATTTCGTTTATTTTATGATTTATAAGTTCTTTACTTGTAGTTCTTATTTTATGGGCATCCTCATCTAACCCCATCCTATATATTTGTATATATTTTTTTCTACAAGAGTTATTTTCGATCATATTTTTTAAATCCATCTCATGTATAAAGATATTATTCTCAGGTATGTATTCAAATAATTCATCAGTTGTTTTATTTTTGGCTCTACCCCAATAGGTTAGCCCATAAATGTCATAACCTAAATAATATAGACTTTTGGCTATTGGAATATTATCATGTCCAAAAATTATATTCTTAAAACCATTTATTGTATTTGTTTTACCATTTACAAAAACTGGTGTGATTTTTTTAAACATATTGCCCATATTTAAATTCACGACATCAATATAAGATAACCCATCAATGAGATACAAAACCACAGTTTTTGGGGTTTTTGAATTCACATATTTCAAAATATCTGTTTTGACATCTTTCTGTGTTTTCGCGTATTTTTCGATTAAATGGTATTTTTCTTCAATGATAGTATTTAGTTCAAATGTAAATGGATTGTGATTTAACTCATACATTGGTAATCTATCATCACACTGGTCGGTGATCACATAGTTTTTTTGTGGAATTTGGATATGTGGATTATCCATCATATTCCAAAATTCATCGTATGAAATCTCGTCCAAATCAAAAAATAATAAGGAAAGTTTGTGGTGTAATCCCAAATAAACTGGAAACCTTTTTATTTTTTTCTCACAAGTATTTCGACATGGTTGTCTAATTTGTTCAGACATTTTATGACCCCCTCTGTATCCATGCCACTTTTCTTTATCAGCTCCCCAAGTGGCATTTCCTTTTCCTTGTTCAATATTTCAAGAATTCTTTTTTCCTCTTCAGTAGGTTCAAACCATGAGCTTCTCCGTTTTACATCTTTATCAATTTCCTTAATTTCTCGCCCCAATTCCATTAAATTTTCTTTCATGTCCTTAATATCATCTAACCCCTCAATTATATCTAACTCAAATAATGTGGATTTTAATCCATCTAGTTTCTCTTCAATTTTATGTAATTTGCTATATAATTCATCCTTTTCGGATTCATTTTCAATTTTCATGTCAATTTTTGTTTTTATTCCTACAATATAATCTTCATGTGATAAAATAAAGTTCTTCATGTCATTTTTAACAAAATCATTGAGATTCTGATATGCCATGTCTTTGTCTTCGATGCTAAATGCAATATTGTATCTTACATATCCATTGTCCAAAATTTCACTATCTCTTATGATACTATTTAATATTGCCTCTAAATCATCTTTTTTGTCATTGAAGTCTTTTCTCAACAATCTTTCTTTATTTTTTATATTATTGGCTATCTGGTTAATTTTTGGTTCTATGAATTCTTCTTTAAATAAATATTTGTCCTTTTCTCGTGCAAAACCATGCTGTATTTCATCGATGAGACTTTCAAACATTGAATTTTCTTCTTCAATATCTAAATGCTCCTGGTATTCTTCAATATTTCTAACTATATTTTCCATGTCGCCAATTAGTTTTTTCCATGTTTGCCATTTTTTATATTTGTTATTGATATCATCTTGATTCCTTTTTATCTCGTTCAATGTGTTTTTAGCCCGCTTTAATCTTTTAGCCAATTCTATAAAATCGCTACCTGAATATTCTATGCTTTCTTTGAGTTCTTTTGCATCCTTTATGGAATTCTGACATTCTCTTTTTAGATTTCTCGGTATCCTATTTATATGGTCTATTATGGACGCAAGAGAACCGCAAGTTATCGAAGCTTCACCCTCCTTCTCTATCTTATCCTTAATTCTGTCCAATTCTGCAATTGTTTTATTTATTCTATCTAGCATGTTTGTTTTATCATTGTTTAATCGTTCGGTTATTCTTCTGAACTCTACATTTATGCCTCGTTCCCAATCATTTATTCTGTCCATATATCCATGTAATTTATCTTCATTGTGTTCATTTTTAATTTCATTTTTTAAGTTAAAGTTTATTGACAAATTTGGAGTCTCTCCATATTCTCTACATATTTTAGCAACATATCCTGCCATATTTACAACTTCTTCAAACTTGTTCAACACATCCACATTTGATATTTGCCTTTGTTTTATCAAAATGTCATTGTCTTCGTCATATTTGATGTATCCCCTACTTTCGAGAAGTTTAATGACATCTTCAATTTCGTCTATTAAATAACCTTTTCCAAACGCATATTCTTCAATTTCTTCCCTTTTTACAGAACCGAATGTATCAAATTTATTTTTAAAGGTATCCCATATATCCTTTTCAAGCGGATGCATAGTGAGATTGAATTCCACCCTGTCGTCCCTGCCCCAGTATATGATTTTTATTAGATTTTTCCACTTTCCAGTTTTACATTCAGCATGAAACCCTGAAACATTTGGATTCTTACTCCCCGTCAATTCACCCACCAGTTCTCTTTTTGTGGATTCAATAGGCTCCCCCCTTCGTTTTGAAATAGGTAGATTTTTTAAATAATTTCTGTACCTCTCCAAATCCCTATGATAATTAACAGAGTGTATTAAAGTATGGTAATCCGGAAATTTTGTTGCACAGACTTTTGTGAATATTTCCTCAACCATCTTTTCATAGTTTTTAGACAAATTGTATTTATTTTTCAATTCATCGCTGAACAAAAATCTTTTCAAATACCTGACAAGCAAACTTTTCAATGATTTAATTTCCCCTTCAAATTTTGTATATATTTCGCTGTTTTCTAAATTATCAAGATGTTTCAAAAGACATAGCATGAACATTGGATTTACATCCTGTGGTTTTACATAATTTTGAAGTATTTTTAAATCCCCTGGGAGTTCATGCTCAGCAACTTTTTTAAGCACGTCAAACTTAAACACCACATGTCCAGCATTGTAATCGATTCTCAAATCATTCGTGTTGGAGATGTCACCATGGTTACCAACATCAAGCACAAATTCATAGGAGATATCTCCAGCTTTACCGACCAGTCTTTCTACGAATGATTTGCTTTTTTCATTTAACTCTTTTCTAACAACATAGGTTTCCACAAACCTGTTTGGATATTTCGGATTGAATGTCCCTTCCAAAAAAATGAAATGACCATTCAGTATTGGGGTATCATCCTTGTAAGTCCATCCAAATATCTGATTTCCCCGCCTTCTTGGAAAAATCTCAGGCATTAGATATTTCAAAAATGCATCCATCATATCCTCCATATACATATCATCTTCAGCAAAATGAGTTCTAAACTTTATAATCTGCTGAGTTATGAAATCATTGCTATCTCCATGTTCCAATCCTTCAAGTGAGTATCCCTCGATGGTGTATTTTATGATTGTTCCATATAATTTCTTTTGGAGCTCCTCAAATGCATTCCATAATCCATATGCCTTAATTTTGTCTTCACTAATACCATTTGGAAATGCCCCTAAAAACTTAATAACATTTCGTTTTTCTTCGGAATTTATTTCATTCAAAGACAGAGCTCGGTTTAACTCTTCAACATACTTTGGCTGGACATACTCCACTTTATTATTCAATACATCATTAACAAAATCCAAAACATCATAAGATTTCATAGTGTCTTTGTAAATTGTGCATGCCCTTTTGAAAGCGTTTATCACAGTTCTTGGACCTCTCCCCAAATGTTCCTTTGAAGACACTTCACCAATAGACCTCAAGCAGTCTTTTGTTATTATATCATATGGTTCAAATCCAAATTTTTCCCCATATATTTTCCAAAGATTTTCAGCAAAAGTGTTGGTGTATATATTTATTAAATTCAAATAGAATTCATCCTTTTTCAGACTATCAATCAAATCCCCTGCCTTTGTAGCCAAGTTTTCTTCCTGATAATCCGGAATTATAAACAATATTCCTATTCCTTCGTTACATATTCTAAGTTCAAAAACAAAGTTTCTAAGTTCATTTATTGTTTTTGTATTGGTGATACCTTGAACCTCATCAACAAATATTGCCAAACCTTCAAATTTCTCTTTTATAATTCCATTTATCTCCTTCAAAAATTGCATTAATATTTTCGGCGTGATTCCAATTATTAGCTTACCACTTTCAACAAATTCATTAATTATATTCTCAGCTTCGTTTCTTGTTAATCGATTCTTCTGCTGTAAATCTTTGATTACTTCTTCTTTTACCTCCGCTTTGTATTTTAGATAGATTTTTTCAATGCTGTTTAAATATTCGGGATATTTATGTTTAAACACATATATTGTCCATCCATAAACTGCATCCATTATGCTGTCAAGTTTTCCATCGAATTTAAACGGAGGAACTGCCAATAAACCGTTTTCTTTGCAGTAATTCCACAAACTTAGAGCCTTGCTCGTTTTTCCATATCCGAATGGTGCAGAAATATAGCCCTTTACAGTTTTTCCATTTTTTATTTTTTTCACAAATCTTTTATCAAAGTCGGAGCTCCCCACTTGAATATATGTAGAAAGATATTTCTCATAGTTTGCATAAATTTCATCTGGTTTTTCCATAAAGTTTTCTGGCGAGTATGTATCTACAACAATACTTTTGTTGATAATATATTCCAAATTACCAATCATAAACAACCCCTCTGAAAATTTTCCACAAATTATTGTTCGAATAATTTTTATTGATGTTTATATTTAGACTTTTCAAATTATCAAGCACTTTGACAATATCACTATTATCGAGTGTTAATTTTACAGAATATGGGACTGACTTTATTTTAGTGATGTATATCACTTTTTCACTTTTTGTCATGGTTAATCGCCTAATATCTTTTATGTTAGTTAGCCTCCCATTATCTATAACTGCATAAGGTACATTTTTCGAATATTCTTTATATTTTTTTTCATCTTCAAAATACTTAAAACCATCCATTACAAAAACCCATCCTAAAAATGTTTTTCCAACACCTTCCTTTCCATATATGCCCACAACATCATCATATAGTAAATATTCATTTACCCTATCGCATGCCTCTTTTTGACTGTCAGTCATCCAATCTTTATTGTAATTATTCTTTATATAATTGATTATTTCAAGGTAATTTATCATAATTTCCCTTTAAACATGTATTTATATAATATCCTCAAATGTCCATTTACGATTTAATCTAATGGATTTACCAAATAACTTCATTGAAACATCTAAAAAGCTGTAAATCATATCACACTGTTTTAGTATGCTGTCAAAATTATCTCTATCTATCATTGCAAATTTACACAATTCTTCAATCTTTTCATCATCAAGAAGTATCAATGACCCATATTCACCTCTCCACTGTTTGTTGTAAATATAATCTATTCCCCATAACATCAAATGCGGTTGGCAGTATCTCCTTAAATTGAACACATTGCTATCATCTACTGGATTTGGCTCTAACGATGAAATAAAGTTTAATGCTCCCCTTACACTGTTTTGACTAAATGATATATTTCCAATACACTCTTCCAAAGCTCGTTCTTTTATTTTTTGTTCAACATCTTGAAGATTTATTTTTCTTTCACAGTATTCGTTGTAAAGTATATCCACTACATTTCGGTATGACCATCCAATAGGTTCTTCTGATGAATATATCTTATAATGCAAATAATTGTTAAATGTTATTTCATCCATTTTTAAAAGGTTTTCAATTTCATTGTTAGATATTATTTTGTTTTTTATAGTTATACTCTCATCAATTACTGCATTTATATATTGGGGCAAGGCATTTTTTATTTCATTTTTTTTAGATATTTTATTGTAATGTATTACCTCCAATATCTTCATTATTACTCCTGGTTTAGCATTGTGTCTAATATTGTATCCTCCTGCCATTTTTTCACCGTTTCATGTGTTATCATAATATTATGTAATGACCGATATATTCGATTTTCTCGTAGTTCTTTTAATGAGCTACAAAAATAACACTCATGATTATTTCTTAATTCATTGAATTTATAATTATCCCCTACATAATGGTTTTTACTTATTCGCGGACTTCTTCCTGTTATATTTATTCTTTTATTTGGTAAAAATACATCACCAAATCCCCCTGCCTTATCCCAACTACTGCTATCAAAACTATCTATATATTCTCTAATCCTATTTATAGAACTCGGTCCTCCTATGCCAAAGGCATGCAATTCAAACCCATAATCTTTTGCCAATATGGATAGATATCTTAAATTTTCTAAACTCTTTTTTGTTAATATGTTTATAGCATTATTTTTCCCACTTGTCCCAAAACTCCCAAATCCAATCCTTTTAACATTTAGCTCAGAATAACTATTGACGCAATGATATATCTGCTCCTTGGTGATTCCCTGGACAACTGGAATAAATTTTTTTTCATATCTTCCATTAAACTCCTCGCTAAAACTTTTTGCACAGTAGATAGTTTCATGAACCTTCCCCCATGCAATTTCGACACCATCGGAGGAAACCGGCGGAGAATCCGGGAGAACATACCAATCACCCCAATTATTATCCTCATAAAATTGTTTTGACTTACGCAGGAGTTCCTCCATGGTTAATTTATCCTGCTGAACATAAAAGCCACCGCTATCAAACATTATTGTTGAATTTTCCTCCTTTTTTATTTTTTTAATCATCTCTACGGTTCCCTTTGAAGCTCTAATTGGGGTAAATATGATATTTTCAAATGCCCATTTTTTAGGCTCATGTTCTTTCAATAAATCCCACATTTTTTTAATTTGACTGGGAGATATTGTCATCGATGCAAAAAATTCCACCATTTTATCGCCTTTTGGAGACATCTCCATCTATATATTTTGCCATCAACACTAAATCTTTATTTCCTTTTGTATGATTTTTTAAAATGCCTTCAATCACAAAACCGTTTTTTATAAAAAATCTCAATCCATTTTCATTGGATTTTGGAACCTCTGCATATATTTTGTGGCCACCCAACTCATTACATCTATCATTTAAAAAGGAAATATAATGTTCCCCCAAAGAGATATCTTTATATTTTTTATCAACTGCAATATAATTAATTTTTAGATAACTTGGTTTTTCGCCATAAACCATAACACCTATCAAATCATTACAGTGATTTGAATCCTCCTGCTTTTTCTTTTGATTAAATATTCCTATAATATGTATGGTTTTTGGTCTAGTAATCCACTGTTTTATAGAAGACTTATGGACAAATCCCCAAATACTTGAATAGGATAGTAAAATCTCCTGAACTTTATCGATATAATTAGTATCTACAATATACTCAATGACGGGTTTAATTTTTTTAATTTTGCCAGTAGATTTACTAGAAATTTTTTCATTCTTTTTAAATTTTTTGTATAAATCATAAATTTCAAACAACATTGCTTGCTGGTTAGTCAGTAGTTCTTCGTTCTGCTTCGATACCATATTTTCTCGCCCCTATTGCATTTATAAATTGTGGATATTTTGGAACATAAACTTTTTTTTCACTAATTTCTTCAAAATATTTTACAAATGATTTATTATTGGCAACCCCTCCAATTAATGCAACTGTTTCATAATCATAATTATTTATATTATTAATTTTTTTAGCAACAGCATAATTAATTGAAGCCATTATTTCATCGAGATTATGGCCATTAACAAGATTATTAATTACTTCGGATATGGAAAATACTGCACATGTATTGTTTAATTGCAATGGTTCATCTATATAGCATGACCCCAATTGCTCAATTGGAAAATTTAAATATGATGCAACGGTTTGTAAAAATAATCCGGTTCCTGCACCGCATTTATCATTCATTGTAAATTCAAGTGTTCTCGTGTTTATTATTTTCGTATCTTGACCACCTATGTCAATTATAAGGTCTATATCTTTATCAATACCATATATTGCCGTGGTTATTTCCGTAATGTTATTTTTAAATTTTTTTCGGAAATATCCTGTTGCATATGTCGTATTAATATCATATCGCCCCAATATTTCTTTTAATTCATATGTCGGGTATTTTTCTAAATTTGCCCCATCATAGATTTTTATATTTGTTGAACCAATATCGATACCTATTGTCATTGTTACCCCATCAATTCTATAAATGCTTCAATTCTTAATTTTACCTGTTCCGGTGTTTTTTGAGGAATATCCCCTTCAATTGTTAGCATTGGATAGTCTATAAATTCCCTAAATATTTCGTCCTCCAATTTATGATGGCATGCCATCTGGGTATAGTGGATAACCCCATCTATTTTTCTTTTCTTTAATTCTTTATTTATTATTTTTATCCTATGCATTATATGATTGGCAAAAGTATAAGTCGAATAACTATCTATTATTTGATTGATTGATTTTCCGCCCATTCTAATAAATTCATATGCAAGCTCATTATAAACACAATGAATTCCTATTTTTTCTAAACATTCGTAAAAATCACTGAAAATTGGAGGTACTCCTATCATTGCTATTCTTTTTTGATAATTTATAGAATCTTCTTTATCAAGTGTTTCTTCAATCTTACACTTATATTTTTTTAAATTTCCTTCAAAATCGCTTGCAGATATTGCAACACTAAATGCATCTATGGCATTTATTTTATCGTCATAACACAATTTATCGACTGTTTTTACAAGTTTTTTAATGGCACTTACTTCCTCAATTATATCGCCATCAATTTCCCCATCATTACTTACAAACCCGATTAATTTTTTTATTTCACTCCTAAAATGCTCTTTATCTCCAAATTGATAAAAAAAGTAATGAGTAAGAATATTTTTTTTTATTTCCAATTTCTCAGCATCTACAAGAGAATTTTGACAATCTCCGCCTGCAACAACTATTAGTTTATCTATGTTAATTTTATTCTGTAATGTAAGGTCTCTCCATGTTGCAGTCCAAGCACATAATTTATTTTTTGGAATCATATTCGATTGTGGGACAAAATTATTCATATCAATAGGTATATTATATGTGGAATAAATGATTTCAGGAGGGACTATTGCAGTAATTCCTATTTTCATATTGCACCAAATTATAGTGGATCAGCAGATATATTTTATATTAAATATATTATATTCTCATAATTTATTTAATTATATCCCCAAATAAACCAAATGTTAAAGCCTCTTTTATTTTTATTTTTCTAAACTCCCCTATTTTAACATTTTGGCAATTTTCAAATTTAACGGTTTTGCAGTTGTGAGTTATACCTTCATTTTCTCCAACAATGAGACAAGGCATAATTTTTCCAACATATTTCTCATGATTTTTCAGACTAAATTCTTTTCTTAATTTATCCAATATCTTCATTCGCTCCTTTCGGATTTTAGTATCTACTTGTTTTAATCTATCTGCCTCTGTTCCTTTTCGTTGGCTATATTTTGCACCATGTATTGCATCAGGTTTTAATTTTTTTAATAATTCTATTGTATTATTAAAATTATCCTCTGTTTCAGTTGGGAAACCTACAATAATATCAGTGTTAAAGTTTAAATCCTTTATTTTTCGTTTAAATTCCATTGCAATGTCCATATATTCATCAACAGTATATTCTCTTTTCATTGCCTTTAAAACATCATCATCCCCACTCTGGATTGGAAGGTGGAAAAATTTTGTAATTTTATTATTTTTATAACATTCTATCAATTCATCAATAATTTCAGGAACATTTTTAGCATGCATCATTCCTATTCTTATGTTAAAATCACCGTTAATTTGACATATTTCATTTAATAATATAGGTAGCGTAGTGTTTTTATCAAATCCATAACATGCCGTATCCTGTGAAGTAATTAACATTTGTTTTACTCCATTATCTGCAAATTCTTTTGCTTTATTTATTATTTTATTGGGCGTATATGAATCTAATCTGCCTCTTGCTATTTTTACTATACAATAGGTGCATTTTCCAGTGCATCCTTCTGCTATTGGTAGTGGCATTATTAAATTATTTGGTTTTAATTGGGCTAATTTATTATCAATGTCATTGTGGTTGGTAAATGAGTGGTGGAGCTCCCTACGCCCCATATCTGCCTCTACCTTAATACCCATATTATTTTTAAAATGATTATATATCATATCTCCTGTAAGATGTGCCTCTTTTGGCATTACTAATATATCTGGATTTGTTTTCTCTGCTTTCTTTTTTAACGCCTTCGGCATACAGCCAGTTATAACAATGTTTTTATTTAATGATTTAATATAATTTATACGAGAAATCATTTTATGCTCTGTTTCTAACCTAACAACACAGGTGTTTATAACTACAATATCGGCATCATCTAAATTATTTACGATAATAAAGTTTTTAAATTTATTTATTGAATTAATTATTATATTTGTATCTGCGGTATTAAGTGTGCAACCATATCCTTCTACGAATATTTTTAATGTTTTTAAATTCATTATATCACAATTGGTTATTATTAGTATTATGTTGTATTATGTGTTATATTTTAGTTATTTTATAGTTATATATATGTTATTTTATTGTTGTTATTTTATTATAAAATTGAGGTAATATATTATGAAAGCCAGTAAATCAGTTTATAACGCCCTAATTGATTCAGGAATATCATTTGTAGCAGGAGTTCCATGTGCAAATTTAGATAATTTAATTAAATTAATTGAAAATAAAGAAGAAAGAAAAAATAAAGAAAAAAATAACATACAAGAACGCAATATACAATATGTAATTGCCACCAGAGAAGAAGAAGCTGTGGGAATTTGTGGAGGTGCCCACCTTGCAAACAAACGAACAGCAATATTAATGCAAAATTCAGGACTTGGAAACTGCATAAATGCCATTGGTTCGTTATGTAAAATATATGATATCCCAATATTATTTATAATTAGTCATAGGGGGGAATTAAAAGAACAAATACCTGCCCAAATACCCATGGGGAAATGGACTAAAAAATTACTTGAAACTGTGGAGATACCATATTATTGCCCAAAAACCCCAGAAGAAGCATATAAATATATTTGTTTAGGTTCCGAATACGCCGAAACTATGGGAGCTCCTGTTGCAATATTGTTAGATGCAATATACTGGGAGTATGATAAATATTAAAAAATAAAATACATATGTATATATGTATATTTAATGAATTTTTAGAAAACCCGTTCAATTATAAAATCGGCAATACATTCTAATCTTTTCCTTTTTTCTTCATCAAATATTTTTAAATAATCTTTTGCTTCTATTGTGGCAGTTTTCATAATATCTTTTGCATAATCAATAGAAGGACCCAACATTTCAATCGCTTCTTTAATCTCTTCATCTGTTGCATCGCCATTTCCTAATATTTTTAAAAACCTTTCTTTTTTATCATCTGGAAGTGTTTGAAGTGCATGCAACACAATAATAGTTTTTTTACCTTCTACTATATCGCTTCCAACTGGTTTTCCGATTGTATTTTTATCTCCGATTAAGTCAAGAACATCATCTTGTATTTGGAATGTCATGCCAATTCTTTTAGCATATTCGTATATTGCCTTTCTTTCTTCTCCTGTAAAATCTGCCATTACTGCCCCTATTTCAATAGGTGCTACAATTAATGCTCCTGTTTTCTTTGAAATCATATCAAAATATTCATCAATTGTGGGAATTACTTCCTTTTCTTCAAATTCCATATCTGTTGCCTGCCCTTCGCAAACCTTCACAGATGCTTTACTTACTATTTTTAATATTTCATATGCCTTTTCTAAATTCTCCATTTGAGAAATTGAATTAAATGCCAAAGTATTAAGTAAATCTCCTGCAAGAATTGCAATAGGTTCTCCATATATTATATGAACAGTAGGTTTTCCTCTCCTTTCACTGTCGTTATCCATAATATCGTCATGAATAAGGGAATAACCATGGATTAATTCCACAGATACCGCAGGAGTTAAAACTTCATTAATATCTTCTTTCTTTAATAAATATGTTAAAACAGACAAATAAGGTCTAATTCTTTTGCCTCCTGCAAATAAAAGATGTTTCGATGCTTCGTATAGTTTGCCTTCTTTATTTACTTGTCTATTTAATTCTTCCTCAATTTTCAATAATATGGTTTTGTCAAATAATTCCATGATTTCACCCATACGACAATATATGATAAAAATATATAAAAATATAAATTTATTAAAAAATTAGATAATAATATTATGAAAATATTTAATACAATATATGACTTTATTATATATTATATAAATATATTATATATGGCTCAACCAGTTATATAATTCTTTCAAAATTCAAACTCTGTCCGTTTCTTAAAAGATGCACATCCTCCCCTAATCTATACCCTTCTTCCTCAGCTAACTTTGCATATTTCGAAGTAAGGTTAAAATCACCATGTGCGGGAATTATGTGTTCAGGATTTAACCATCTTAACATATCTCTATGGTCTTCTTTTGCTGCGTGCCCCGAAACATGTGCTCCTTTAAACAATCTTACTCCCATTAATCCCAATCTAGCTTCCAATAAATATCGTTGTGCCGCATTCATAGGATTTGGAATTACATCTGCGGAAAATACGACTTGGTCATATTTCTCAAATCTAAATGGTAGTTTGTTTGTAGCCATTCTTGAAAGAATTGCTCCTTCCTCCCCTTGATGTCCTGTAACAACTAATAAATATTTTTCTTTTCCTTCTTTCATCACTTGATTTAATGTTCTTTCAACAGAAGTCGGGTCCCCTGCCATTCTGGTATTTTCAGGGAATTTTACTATTCCAATATCCTCTGCAATACCACAATATTTTGACATTGACCTACCAATTAATACTGGAATTCTCCCCATTCTTTCAGCAATATCTGTAATAGATTTAATTCTTGCTATATGGGAGGAAAATGTAGTAATTACTACCCCATTTTTCTCATTATCCGTCCATAACAAATCGTTCTTTAAAAGATTTGCTGCATGTCCTTCTGATGGAGTTTTACCTTCAAAATCTACTCTGGTGCTCTCCGAAATCATACATAATACTCCTTTTTTACCTACTCTTTTTAAAGCCCTATAATCAGGTCTTTCACCAACAACAGGAATATTATCAAATTTAAAATCATTTCCATATAATACGGCACCATAAGGAGTATGTAAAACTGGCAATACTGCATCAGGAATACTGTGTGTGGTTTTTACAAATTCAAGGGATAAATTAGAAGTTAAATCCATGGTATCTTTTGCATTAAGAGTAATAAGTGGATTTCTTATATCGAATTTTCTTTCACTCAATATTTCTCTTTTTACTAATTCAAGAGTATATGGTGTCCCGATAATTGGAGCATTATATCTGTGTGCCAATTTTGTAATTGCTCCTATGTGGTCAAGGTGTCCATGGGATAAAACTATCGCCTTAACTTCTCCCTCTATATTTTTCATTACGGTATCGTCTGGAATAATCCCCATTTCAATTAAATTTAAACTGTGCATTTTTGATACATCGGTATCTTCATGAATCATTACTCTATCCAGTCTTAAACCAATATCAAATATAATTATTTCCCCATCGACATTTACAGCGGTCATGTTTCTTCCGACTTCCTCATAGCCCCCTATTGCTACTACTTCTAATTGCATATTATCACTTCTTTTACCATATTTGTATTTTATTTTGTATTATTCGTATTATTTGTGTTTTTCAATTCTATTTAATCTTTTTAATTTCTATCTTTGATTTATAGTTAATCGACATAAATGGTTCTTATTTATTCTTTGTTATTAAGAATAAATTACATATTACATATTTTATCTTAACGGCATCTAAGTTCTTATCTACAAAGGTAATTTACGCAACGGGTTCGTCGATTTACTATATATATTAAATCCATTCCTTTAACTCATTTTTAATGATATATCGCGAATTCATTAATTCATCAACACTATCGCAACCCATTAAAAACATTGTAGTTTTTAATTCCTTGATGTAATTTTCAATCAATTTTATAACCTCCTCGGAGCTCCTTAGTGCTGCCTTTAATACAGGTAGTGCAACACCGCAACATTGAGCCCCAATAGCCATTGATTTTGCAATATCCATTCCAGACCTGATTCCTCCTGTGGCAATTATTGGTTTGTTGAAATTTTGTTTAACCTCCAATATGGATGCCGCCGTTGGAATACCCCATTCTAAATACTTTTTGGAAAACTTTTTAGATTCTTCATCTTTTATTCTATAATATTCCACTGCTGCCCATGATGTTCCTCCACTTCCGCCAACATCGATTGAATCAAACCCAAAACTATTTAATAATAAGGCATCTTCTTTTGAAAATCCTTCTCCAACCTGTTTTGCGATAAATGGAATTTTTTTATTTTTATTATTGTAGTATTTTTTATTATAATTTTCCATTATATCTTTTAATATCTCCATTCCTTTAAAATTATAGTCTCCTTCTGGTTGTATTGCCTCTTGAAGTGGATTAAAATGAATTGCCATTCCATCCGCGTCTATCATTTCTACGGCTTTGTGTATTGTTTCTTCATTCCAGCCGTCTTCTATGAAATTTACAGCTCCTAGATTCCCCAACACCAACGAAGAAGTATAATCTCTCACCACAGAATATGTCTCTATTAATTCCTCATTAATAAGAGCGGCTCGTTGAGACCCTACGCCCATTCCTAAATTTAACTCCTCTACGGCAATGGCTATATTTTTATTTATTTCTTTTGCCTTAGAATGTCCGCCAGTTATTGCGGCTACAATTATAGGAGCTCCCAATTTTTTTCCAAAAAGATTTATCGATGTGTTTAGGTCATCCAAATCACAGTTTGAAATTCCGCTATGGATTAATTCCACATCTTCAAGGAGTGTTCCCTTTTTATATTCAACATCGCAATAATTACACACAAAGAGATGTTCAAGTTTCCGAAATTCAATATCATTACTCATTAAATCACCGTAATATATAAGTATTGTGTTAATCTATTAATCTGTTAATACACATATTTAAATACCATATATACATGTCCTTATAACTATTATAACCATTATAGCCATTATACTTATTAAATAATAAATAACACAATATTATATATAATATATATGCAAAAATTAAAATATGTGTAAATTAACCACCACAATAGGAATAAATTATAATGGAGCTCCCATAACAGAACGACAGATAAGAATACTTAGATTAATCTCTGAAAAAAAATCCCAAAATAAAGTTGCGGAGCTCCTCAAAATCCCGCCGTCTGCGGTGCATATTCAGATAAAACGACTTGAAAAAAAACTCGGAGTGCAATTAATATATTCTTCTACATATGGGACAATATTAACAGAAACTGCAAAAGAAATAGTAAAATACTATGAATTAAGAAAAAAAAGAATATCTTCTGATAAATTCATTGGTTGCGGATATGTTAGTGGAGAAATAGGAAAGATATTATTTGATAATATAATTATTTCATCTTTTGATAATATATTAAATTTATATAAAATGGATTTACTGTCGATTATTGGTATAGAAGACCCCTATTGGAGCATGAATATAGGAGCTCCCATACCTGTGGCTTATGATTATTTTATTAAGGTGCATAGCCCCAAATATGAATTTAATCATAACAATTTAATAGGTATAAGGTATTCGTCCCAACGGATAATTTGGAATATTTTAAAAAGTGAGAATATAATCCACAAAATCACAAAAACTGTGAAAAATCCATTTTATGCCCTTGATTTGGTTGAAGAAGGATATAGTTTATATATAAATAAATGTTTTGAACGGTATATTAAAAAAGAATATATTGTAGAAAAACCATATTTTTACGGCAAAACCAAACATACCCTAAATATTATACCATTAAATAGTGAAAATACAGAATATAAAAACATTGAAGAAATAATATTCAGAAAGAAAAAAGAATTAAAAAATAAAGGATTTGAATTAGTAGATTATTTTTAAATAAAAAAAATTATAGGATATTAGAAGCATTTAAGGAACAGACTTTTCTCATTGACTATAATGCACTTTTATCGTTATTCGGGAATATTGCCTCCCGGAACCATTACAGTTAATTTAACCTGTTTTACTCCTTTTTGAGAAGTCAATTTATCAGTTAATTCCCTTATTACCTTAGCATCTCCTTTTACAATTACTACTTCCATACAATTGTCATGGTCCATATGCATATGTAGTGTAGCTGCAATTAAACTGCTATAATCGTGCTGTATGGTTGTTATTCGTTCCATAAGGTCTGATGCATGATGGTCGTATATAATAGTTATTGTTCCTGCTCGCTCCCCTTCTAAACTATGTATCCATTTGTGTTTTATAATATAGTCTCGTATAGAATCCCTTATTGCTTCACTTCTACTGGCATATCCTCTATCGACAATTATTTCATCAAATTCCGCCAATAATTTAGTAGGCAATGATATACTTATTCTGTCCATATCTACCATTTTTTCACCCGCTTTATAATATGTTTGAAAATATTATAATTAGTAATAATAATTAATAATTAATAATTAACCGCCACAGCCGCCAATTGTTACTTTAACTTCTTGCGATACTTTAGTTGTTGTACCACCTGCAGTAACCAATGCGTCTACCGGAGAAGTTTTACCCATCTTAATACGAGTAGAAACATAACCTTGAGCACCAGACAAATTGAACGAAGCTGCTAATGGTGTACCGTTGTTGACAACATAGAAAGAAATGTTAGTCACGCCGTCCATTTTAGAAGCATCTACTGTCATTGGCACTACTGCACCGTTTTCAGCAATCTTAGGGGCTTTAAACTTAAACGAGCCTTTACCAGCGCCTGCTGCTGAAGCACCTGCCGCATCTGATACAGCTTTAAAGTCTGCTGAGTTAGCAAAAACCATTGATGGTGTAAGTAAGCCTGCGCCTACTGCTGTTGCAACTGCAGAACCTGCCATTGCGCTTTTTAAAAATAATCTTCTTTTCATTATTTTTCTCCTTATTTAGAATAAATGTAATTTACAACCTGATTAAGCTGCTTATCCGTCAAGATACCATGCTTACCG
>OFBC01000051.1_pt1 | contig 18434 bp, 13 predicted proteins | sample 1520411 | NCBI WGS metagenome assembly OFBC01 (sample SAMEA3696446, study PRJEB22514) | metagenome | biome: water; feature: marine; material: hydrothermal vent | place: Pacific Ocean | collected 2014-08-12 | depth 1521 m
ACCTAATTATAGAGTAATTTGGCTTGTTGTCTAATTGGGTATGGATTTATTAGGGTTGATTATAATAAGTAGTTATTTCAAATAAGACAATTTTTATCTTAATTAGGTTAAAATTTCTAAAATATAAAAAAGGTAATATTATGGAAGTATATTTAGATAACAATTCTACAACTTCATTAGATCCTAAGATTAAGGATATATTGTGTCAAACAACCGATATATTTGGTAATGCAAATGTGATCTATAAGCAAGGGATAGATACAAGAGCAAAACTAAATGAAGCTTATGATAAAGTTTATGATAGTTTAAATGCCAATGATGATGATGATATTATCTTCACATCTTCAACTACAGAGGGTAACAATGCAGTAATCAAAACATTTTTAGATCTGTTTTTAAAAGGCAGTGAAAAAAATCATATCATTGCATCAGTTGCTGAACATGCAAGTATTAAATCTCCTTTGAACTATTGTAAAAGTTTTGGTATGGAGGTAACTTATCTTGGAACAAATGAAGATGGTTTAATAGATTTAGATGAGTTAAAATCTGCAATTACTTCTAAAACAGCATTGATTACAATTTTGATGGCATCAAATGAAACAGGTGCAATTCAACCTATTAAAGATATAGCAAAAATAGCTCAAGGTCAAGGGATCCCTTTTCATACAGATGGGGCTCAAGCAATAGGAAAAATAAAAGTTGATCTGCAAGATTTAGGAGTTGATTATTTTACTTGGTCAGCACATAAGTTTCATGGACCAAAAGGAATAGGTGGTCTTTTTATAAAAGCAAAAGCTCCATTTGTGCCACTTATTCATGGAAGTAAAAATGTGATGGGTGGAAAAAGATCTGGATCTGTATATAATAATGGTATTTTTGCTATGGCTCAAGCTATTGAAGATGCAAATTCTGATATGAATATAGCATATATTAAAAATCATATAGGAGCTTTAAGAGATAGGCTTGAAGATGCTATTTTAAATATAGCAGATACAAAATCTTATGTTCCAAAAGATAAAAGATTAAACAATATTGTTGTAGCTTCTTTTAAAGGAATTGAAGGTGAAGCGATGCTTTGGGATATGTATCAGCATGGTATTTCTATCTCTACAGGAAGTAGCTGTAGTAGTGAAGATTTAGAAGCTAGTGCAGTAGTTGAAGCACTTGGAGAAAAAACAGAAATAGCAAATGCTACTGTTATGTTTGCATTAAGTAAATTTACAACACATGAAGAGATAGATTATGTGATTGAAAAATTACCTAAAATTGTTGAAAGAATTAGAAATATATCTATGACTTATGCTAAACAAAAAGCATTTTCAGCTTTTATAGAGGAACATTAGAGAGTGAGTAGTGAGTGGTAGGTAGTAAGTAGTGAGTGGTGAGTAGTAGGTAGGATATGAAGTGTGAAACTTTAGATGTTTGGAAACAAAGTTGTAGGATAAGTGTAGATATTTATAAATATTTTGCACAGTGTAAAGATTTTGGATTTAAAGATCAGATTACACGAAGTTCATTATCTATTGCAAGTAATATCGCAGAGGGTTTTGAAAAAGATTCAAATAAAGAAAAAATTAGATATATTGAGATTGCAAAAGGTTCAGTAGCTGAGCTTATTACTCAAATTTATATTGGGATTGAAATTGAATATATCAATAAACAAACAGGTTTAGAGTGGATTAAAAAATTAAATGAAATTAATCCAATGTTACAAAGTTTAAAAAATAGATTAAGAAGTGAGTAGATAGTGAGTGGTGAGTAGTAGGTAGTAAGTGGTGAGTAGTTAGTGGTGAATGATCTATGAACTACCTACCACTTACTACTTACTACCCACCATTTACTACCCACTAAAACAACAAAAGGAGTAAAAAGATATGGCAAGAAGTGATTTAGTAAGTGGAAATGTATGGGAACAATACAGTAAAAAAGTTCAAGATCGTATGAATAATCCTGTAGCATTAGGAGAATTGACTCAAGAAGATGCTACAAGATTAAATGGAAGATTGATAGTTGCAGATTTTGGAGCAGAATCTTGTGGAGATGCTGTGCGACTTTATTGGGTGGTTGATGAGAAAACAGATAAAATATTAGAATCAAAATTCAAATCTTTTGGTTGTGGAACAGCTATTGCTTCTAGTGATGCAATGGCAGAGCTTTGTGTAGGAAAAACTGTAGATGAAGCTATTCATATCACAAATCAAGATGTTGAAGCTTATTTAAGAGATGATGAAAATACTCCAGCAGTTCCACCTCAAAAGATGCATTGTTCTGTTATGGCTTATGATGTTATACTTGAAGCTGCTGCTCAATATAAAGGAGTTAGTAGAGAAACACTTGTAAATGCTGATATAGTTTGTGAATGTGCAAGAGTTACTAAACAAGAGGTTATCGATGCTATTAGGACACATGATATAAAAGAGGTTGAACAAATTATTGAAATTACAAAAGCTGGAAGTTATTGTAAATCTTGTATAAGACCTGGTGGTCATGAACCAAAAGATATATATCTTGTAGATATTTTAGCTGAAGTTAGAGAGCAAATAAATAGAGAAAAATTAGAAGCAGCTGCACAAACTACACAAAGTGGAGAAAATTCTTTTGATAAAATGACAATGGTTCAAAGAATAAAAGCAGTTGATGTTGTAATAGATGAATATATAAGACCAATGCTTGTAATGGATGGTGGAGATATGGAGATAATTGATATAAAAGAAAATCTTCCATACTATGATATTTATATAAGATACTTAGGTGCTTGTGGAAGTTGTGCAAGTGGAAGCACAGGAACACTTTATGCTATAGAAGCAACTTTAAGACAAAAAGTTGATGAAAACATAAGAGTTTTACCAGTTTAGGTAAAATTTTTACTGTTTTTGTTACTTTTTTACATAAAATTATACTGAACATCTAAAACTAATAGATAAATATAATATTTTAACATAATCATAAAATAAATTTTGTTATGCTTATTTCAAATTTTTTTTAAGGATAAATTATGATTAAAATCAAGCTTACATTGATGTTTGTAGTTTTTTCTGTTTTATCAATAGTATTTAACGGTTGTGGTATTGATAATACAGATGAAAATATTGTTGGCAATAATTTAGTAAGTGCTACAGTTATAGATGATATAAATGCATCTGTGATGTTAAATATTGTAAAAGCAAAGATAGATGCAAATGCTACAAATGCTTTTGGATATAAAGCAGTTAAAATTACTTACAAAACAAAAGGTCAAAATAATGAAGATATTACAGCTTCGGGACTTCTTGTAATACCAAGTGCAACAGAGGCTTATAATGCTTATAGAATATCTCAAGGAGAAACACCTTTTTCAATTTCAGCTATTTGTGATAACCATGGAACAATATTTACAAATGCAGAAGCTCCTACCAATACAGAAGTTGCAAATGGAATACCAGATTATTCTTTGGCAGTTTCAACAACGGGATATGCTGGTTTTGCTTTAATTGCACCTGATTATATAGGTTATGGAGATTCAAATAATATAGTTCATCCATATATGCTTAAAAAAGCAAGTGCTAGGGCATCTTTAGATATGATAAGAGCAAGTATAAGATATATGACAGATAATAATATTTTATTTAATGGTCAATTATATATTAGTGGATACTCTCAAGGTGGATATACTGCTATGGCATTAGCTCAAGATATAGAAGAAAATCATAGTGATGAGTTTAAACTTATGGGTGTTGCTCCTATGGCTGGACCTTATGATTTAAAAGGTTTAGGAGATATTGAAGTAAATGCTACACATCTTATGCAATATCCTGCATTTTTAGAATATATAGTTTCTTCATATTCACAATATAACACAAACATTACATTAGATGATATTTTAAATAGTGATATAAATAAAACTACATTTAATCCGTTGTTTATGGGTGATTATAACGGAACTGTTATTCAAGTATCTACTTTTGGATTATCTGCTCAAGGTGGGTATAAAGAATATAATGCTAGTAAACTATTTAGTGCTTCTTTTATAAATGATTATCAAAATAATCAAAATAATGCAGTAAAAGTAGCTTTTGAAGAAAATAGTGTGTATAATTGGAAACCAAAATCTAAAATATATTTAATTCAATGTGAACAAGATGAAATAATACCACTTAGTATGACCGAAACTGCTTATAATAAATTTATAGAAAATGGAGCAACTGATATTAACAAAACAATAATACCTACTGTAATGTTATCGCAACAACAAGATGCTACACATCCATTTATTCATGCAAATTGTGCAACAGAAGCCTATGGTGCAGCAATAAATTGGTTTAATCAAATAAGAAGTGGGGAGATAAAATAATGAAAACAATACTAAAAATAGCATCATTATCTATAATAACAAGTAGTGTATTATTTGCAAGTGCTTGGAGAATACCAGAGCAATCTGCAAAATCAGTAGCATTAAGTGGAGCTTATATAGCAAATTCAAATAAGGCTGAAGCATCATATTATAACCCTGCTAATATGAGCTTTAATGCAGATCAAAAAGATTTAGAAATTTCTTTAATGCATATACATCTAACAGGTATTAAATATAAAGACAATACAACAACTTTTAAAGATGGAATCTCAAAAGAAGAGAATTTTGTAGTGCCAACAATATTTTTTACATCTTGCAAACACAATAACTTTAGATATGGTTTTTCTATTACAGCTCCAGGTGGATTAGCTAAAAGATGGGATTATTTGTATGAAAAATTATATGCAGAAGAGTTTAGTTTAAAAATAATAGAATTTAATCCTGTTGTTTCTTATATGCTTGGTGATAGTTTCTCAATTGCTGGTGGTTTAAGAGCAGTTTATAGCAAAGGAATTGTAAAAAGTGATGGAACTACAATAAAACCAGTTGCACGAGATATGGAGGGTAATACCTTAGAATATGGTTATAATATGGCATTAGCTTATAAAATAACAAATAAAAGCAATATTTCATTAACTTATAGGTCAAATGTTGATTTAAAAGAGGAGGGTAATGCAAAATTATATCTAAGTAGAACAAAAGTGTATGATGGTGGAGCAAATGTTACAGTTCCTTTACCAGCAGTTTTAAGTGCTGCTTATTCGTTTAAATTTAATAAAACAACAATAGAAATAGAATATGATAAAACATATTGGTCTAAATATAAAGCTTTAGATTTTGAATATGATAGTCCTATACCGTTGGTATTAAAAGGTGCTTTTGATAATCCAAAAGATAGACAATGGAAAGATACTAGGGCATATAGATTAGGTATTACACATCAACTAAGTAACAAAACAACTATTATGTTTGGTTATGCAAAAGATGAAAATCCTGAACCAACTAAAAATGTAGGTTTTGAACTACCTGATAGTGATGCAACATTATATTCTGCAGGTTTTGATTATAAATTAGATAAAAAAAGCAGTTTTTCTGTTGGATACTTAGTTGATATCAAAGATTCAAGAAAAGTAACAAATTATGATGAAAATAATCAAAAAGTTGTAGATGGTGAATTTACCGATGCAAAAGCATATTTACTTTCTGTGGCTTATAGGATAAGTTTTTAATGTCTTTAAATTATAAATATAATAATTTTTATGAGTTATTAGAAAAAAATATTAAGGAAAAAAGTAATAAAAATATTATTTTAACTCAAACAACAAAACTTACAAATAAAGAACTTAAAAATAAAGTTGATCAATTTGCTAGATTTTTGGAGTTAAGTGGTATTAAATATAAAGATAAAGTAGCTATGGTCTTAGAAAATAGCGAATATTTTATTATATCTTTATTTGCGATTACAAAATTGGGTGCTATTGCAGTTCCTATAAATAATTTTTTAAAACAAGATGAACTTGAGTATATTATAAATAATTGTGAAGCAAAATTACTTATAGCAAGTTCCGAATTTAAAAAAGAGTTAGCAAATGTATTGGAAAATACATTTGTGCAAAAAATTATATGGACAAACAATTCATCAAAATTAGATGAAAATAATTTTTGTTTTGATGAGGCATTGAACCATATTAATATTAATGAAGATATTATTCATTCTCCAAAATTAGATGATATTGCAATTATTATTTACACTTCTGGAACCACAGGTAATCCAAAAGGAGCTATGTTAAGTTATAGAAATATCTTTTCAAATTCTATTGCTGGTGGTGAAAGATTTAAATTGACTTCAAAGGATCGTTTTATAGTTTATTTGCCTATGTTTCATTCTTTTACTTTGGGAGTTATGATAATTGCACCTATTTACTACAATGCTTCAATAGTAGTTGTGAAATCTATTTTTCCTTTTTCAAATGTTTTAAAACAGGTTTTATTAAAAAGAGTTACAATTTTTTTAGGAGCACCTCAAATTTATAATGCATTAAATAAGGCTAAAATTCCTTGGTATTTTATGTGGTTTAATTCTATAAGATTATTTATTAGTGGTTCTGCACCATTAAGTGAACAAGTTTTAAACGATTTTAATAAAAAATTTAAAAATGCTATTATGATAGAGGGATATGGTTTAAGCGAATGTTCTCCAGCAGTTAGTTCAAACTTATTTGACAAAAGAAAGGTTTTAAGTGTAGGACTACCTTTTAAAACTTATGAAGTTAAAATAGTAGATGATGAGCTTTTAGAAGTAGAAACAGGTCAAATAGGTGAGATTATTGTTCGCGGTGATTGTGTAATGCAAGGTTATTACAATAATGAAACAGCAACAGATGAAACTATTATAAATGGATGGTTAAGAACAGGAGATTTAGGATATGTTGATAAAGATGGTTTTATATATATTGTAGATAGAAAAAAAGATTTAATTATCTCAAAAGGTATCAATGTATATCCAAGAGAGATAGAGGAGTTGATAGTTAAATTAGATGAAGTAGATGCAGTAGCAGTTATTGGAATAGAAGATGAAACAAAAGATGAAAAAATTGTTGCTTTTGTTCAGTTACAAGAAAATAAAAATATTGATGAGTTATCTATAAAAAAATATCTAAAAGAGCATTTGGCAAATTTTAAAATACCAAAACATATATATTTTATAGATGAATTACCTAAAAATGCAACCAATAAAGTTTTAAAACGAAAATTAAAAGAAGATATTCAATTTTATACTAAATCATCAATTGATAAAAAACTTTAAATGCAAATTCTATAATTGAAAAAAATTATTTAGAATAAAAATACTAAATTAAGTTGTTTGCTTCTCTAAAAGCATTATAAACATCAGATTATAAGTAATATTTCCTCTAAAATCATTTTTATTAATTGTGGCTATAAAACTTATTTTTTTACCAATATATATATTATCAATATCTACAAATACAACCATATCTATAAAATATATCCCATCGGAAACTACAAGTTTAAAAAACTCTTTATTTTTACCCATTTTTTTCATATCTATAATCTGAAGATTTTCAAATATAAAACTTGGGATACTATTATCTAAACCAAATGGCCTAAAGCTATCTATCATATCATATAACTCTTGACCCACTAAAGATAGATCAAGCACCCCTAGGCTATTAGATTTTATCTCTATATCACTACTATTTAGATTTGATATCTCTTTGTTAAGCAGTTTTTTTAGCTCTGTTAAATTCTCTTTTTTTAAACTAAGTCCAGCAGCACTTTTATGCCCACCATATCCTAAAAGCAAACTATCACATGGACGAATAAGATTATACAGATGAACAGTTGCACTTCTACTACTTCCTTTTGCAATATCATCAGTAATAGAAAACACAAAAGATGGTTTTTTATATTTATCACTTAATTTACTAGCAACAATTCCTATAATACCTTCATTCCAGCTATTGCTTGATACTACTATAACTTTATCATTTTTATCAACTTGTGCTTTTGCTTCTTGATAGATATTTTGTTGCTCTAGCTTTCTTTGTTCATTTAACTCTATTAAATCTTCCAAAATCTTATTAGCTTGATTGATATTTTTTGATAATAAAAACTTTAAAGATATACTAGCATCTTTCATCCTACTAGCACAATTAATCAATGGTGCTATTTTAAATCCTACATCCTCTTCATTGATAGTTTGCAATCCTAATCTTTGTTTTAAACTAATTATTGGAACTCTTTGGCTTGTAGATAATTGTTGTAGTCCTTTTTTTACCATAGCAGTATTTAAGGATCGCATAGGCATAATATCTGCAATAATAGCTATAGATAATATATCAAAAAATTCCATCATATTAATATTTAACTGTGCCTCTTTTTTTATCATAGCACATAAATACCAAGCTACTTGAGCTCCGCAAATATCCTTATGTACAAATGTGCAATCTTTTTGTTTTGGATTTACTATTGCATAAGCATTAGGTAGCTGTGTTCCAACTATATGATGATCTGTGATAATTAAATCAATATTTTTCTCTTTGCATATTTTAGCAGCTTCAAATGCTCCAATACCATTATCAACAGTGATTATAATACCACTTTGAATATCTTTTATTAAATCGGCACTAATACCATATCCATGAATAAATCTATTTGGTATAATATAATCTATTTGCACACCCAACAGATTAAAAAACTCTATCATTATGGTTGTAGATACTATCCCATCTACATCATAATCCCCTACAACTAAAATCTTTTCACCATCTTTGATGGCTTTTAAAATCCTATGTGTTGCTTTTTTAATATCTTTAAAACCATCTGGCTGTGGAAGATCTTTTAGAAGAGTAAAAGAATCATCTTTTACCCTATCGTTTAATATTTGATATATTTTCTCTTGAGTTAAATATGGCATATTTATCTATCTTTAGATAAACCTGCTTTTATAAAATCTAAAATTATTGGATTTGGAGTTTGTAAACTACTTGTAAATTCTGGATGGAATTGAACACCTACAAACCATTTATGTTCAGGTATCTCTACAACTTCTATAAGCCCATTGCTTTGCCCTGTAATAACCATACCATTTTTTTCCAATATCTCTTTATATGCTGGATTTGCTTCATATCTATGTCTATGTCTTTCGTAAGAGATACCTTTACCATAAGCTTTTTGTAGATTGCTATTATCTTTTGTTTCAAAAGGGTATTCCCCTAATCTCATAGTTCCACCCATAGGTGATTGATGAGTTCTTAGTTGCTTATTTCCACTTGTATCTAAAAACTGTTCTATTAGATAAATAGCAGGTTCTTTTGTATCTTTATCAAACTCTACACTATTAGCATCTTTTATACCACAAACATTTTGCAAATACTCTAAAATAGATAGTTGCATACCTAGACATATCCCTAAATATGGAATATTATTTTCTCTAGCAAATTTAATAGCTTCAATTTTACCTTTGACACCTCTTTGACCAAATCCACCAGCAACTAATACACAATCACTATCTTCTATAATCTCTTTAGCACCTTTATCCTCAATATCTTCACTATCACACCAATTAATATTTATCCTCGTATTTAAGTGAGCTCCACAATGAACAAATGCTTCTGTTAATGATTTATAAGCCTCCTTTAAATCAAGATATTTACCCACAAATGCAAGATTTATCTCATCTCTTGGACTAATAATATGTTTTACTAAACTATCCCATTTATCCATATCAGGAGTGATATTTTCTAATTCAAAATGCTTACTTATAGATTTTAAAATACCCTCTTTTAAAAACTTCATCGGGACATCATATATAGTTTTTGCATCACCTGCTTCTATAATCGCATCTTCATCTACATCACAACTATAAGCTAGTTTTCTTTTAAGATCTGTTGGTAACTTTTTCTCTGTTCTACATATTAACATATGTGGCATAATACCTATTCTTCTAAGTTCTTGAACACTATGTTGAGTTGGTTTAGTTTTAAGTTCACCTGCTGCACTAATATAAGGCACAAGTGTTACATGGATATTCATAGTTGTAGTTTTTGGATTTTCATGTCTTATTTGTCTTACTGCTTCCATAAAAGGCAACCCCTCTATATCTCCAACAGTTCCACCAAGCTCTACTATTAAAACATCATGCCCTTTTCCTGCACGATAAATTCTATCTTTGATCTCATCAACAATATGTGGAATAACCTGAATAGTTTTTCCTAAATATCCACCTTCTCGCTCTCTTGCTATTACACTACTATATATTTGTCCTGTGGTGAAATTGTTCATCTTGCCTAAGGTTTTATCTATAAATCTTTCGTAATGTCCAAGATCAAGATCAGTTTCTGCTCCATCTGCTGTTACAAATACTTCACCATGTTCCAATGGACTCATAGTTCCAGGATCTACATTTAAATATGGATCAATTTTTAGCATACTTACATCAAATCCACTTTGTTTAAGAAGTGCAGCGATACTTGCACTACTTATACCTTTACCTAAACTACTTAGAACTCCACCTGTAACAAATATATATTTAGTCATTTTTTCTATTATCCTTTTATTTTTAAGCTTTTAGTAAACTAATTTTAAAACTAGCACCTTTATAATCTATACCATCCAATGAAATATCTTTATTCTCAACACTTAATATCCCATCCAAATGTTTTTCTATAATATCTTTTGACATATACAACCCTATACCAGTTCCTTGTGATTGATGCTTAGTAGTAAAATATGAATCAAAAACTTTTTCTATAATCTTTGGTGGAATACCACCAGCATTATCCTGAATATAAATATTGTAGTATTGATCATCCTCTTCACATCTAATATGAACAAACTTATGTTCAATATCATTTTCCAAAATAGCATCTTTTGCATTGTTTAAAATATTTAAAAATACTTGTGATAATTCACTAGGCATGCCAAAAGATTCAAATTTATCATTACCTTCACATTGATTTGTAAGTGAAATATCTGTATCCTTATAAACTGCAGATGTAATAGATAATGTTTTACTTATCACTTCAGCAATTTTAAAATTAACTTTTTTCTTATCTTCTTTAAAAAATCCTCTAAAATCCTCTATTGTTTGAGTTAAGAAATCAACATAATTCATAATCCTATCATAAGATTCGCTTATCTCATCATTATCTGTAATACCTAGCTCTATTTGAAGTTTCATACCTGAAGCAGTAGTATTAATAGCACTTAAAGGCTGTCTCCATTGATGAGCAATATTTCCTATCATTTCACCCATAGCCGCAAATCTCGATTGTTGGATAAGTTGCCTATCTTTTTCTCTAGCTTTATTTGATTCTATTATAATTTTTTGTTCAAGATTTTCATTTAAATCTTGTAATTCTCTAGTTTTTTCTGCTACAATTAATTCTAAATTATTATTTAATTTTGCAAGATTTAGTTGTGTTTTTATCTCCTGAGTAATATCATTTAAAGATACAATAGTAATAAAATCATCTTTTTGATCACTTAATGATGTTTTATTTACCAAAACTGAAAAATGTTTCTCTTGACCTTTATATTTAATTAAAGCCTTAAAATTAATCTCTGGATGTTGCAAAATATAATCTGTCCAAACTACACCATTTTTGTATATTTTTGTCCTAAGATAATCTTTAGAAGGAAGATTCTCAAATTCAAAAAAATCACATACACAAGCATGTTTCTTTTTAAAATCTTCTAAATTTTTAAAATCTGTAAACAATTTAAAAAAAGCTTCATTCGTGTCGCTCATCTCTTCACCATTTGATACAATAATAATATTTGGTTGAGCATCTAATATCGCACGAATAGATCTCTCTTGTTTTTGCAATTTATCATTTACTGATTGTAATAAAATATTTTCTTTATTGATAATTTTTATAATTCTATATCCAAAAATTAAAACAAGCAAAATAACACTTATAATTACTACAATTTTAATATTTAAATACTCTTGTTTTTGTTTAATAATTGTTTTTTCAATCACTTTTAAAGTAATATCACTTTCATAAAGTAATCTTCTAATATTTTCAGTCATTCTTGTAAAAAATGCTGGCTTATTTTTATAAAATCTTCTTACTTTTTTATCCGCTTTATAATAATTTGATATATCATGAGCTCTGATATATTTAGCTCTTATTAATAAAATTTTATTAATAGTTTTCAACATATCCTTAATATCGTCAATTTTTGGTCTTAAATCAATAACTTCAAGTGACAATTTATCTTTTTTATGTTTTTTATAATTTATAACTTTTACGGTTGATAAATGACCGGCAACATTTAATCTAATAACTCTTTTTAATATACCTCCATTTTGAAGCACATCCAAAGCTTCTGTGATTGTTTTAAGATTTTTCTGAATCTCTTCATTTACCAATTTTATCTTTCGTTCTGATATGGAAGCTGACCCCAATTCAAAAAATAAAGCTTTAATTTTTTGAATATCTTCAGCTATAAATTCACCAATTTGTATTTTTTGTTCATAAGTTTTTGTTGTTTGATCTAATTGAACCATAAGATTTGCAAATATCATATTAACGGATATTAATAATATAAATCCTACAATAAACAATCCAATTAATACTTGTAGTTTAGTCGATGTTTTTGATAGCATCTATTTTATAAACCCATATTCTCTCATAATTTGTTGCCCTTTTAAAGAACTTGCATATTTCATAAAAGCTTTTGCAATTTTTGGGTGTTGTGAAAATTTTAATAAATTTATCTCTAATTTTTTCTTTGGAGCATATTTTTCATTTATATCAATAATATCAATATATTTTTTATTATCATCAAAATATCCAGAAGCTCTCCAGTTTACAGCCATATCAACTATTTTTTCTCTTAAAGCACTATTAATATTTCTTGAATCAGTTCCAACTTCCAATGTCCTATCAAAAGCATCTTCATAAAACTGTTCCCCTTTATATGCAATTAAAACTTTTTTTGTTTGTTTACCAATAGATCCACTTTTTGGATCACATAACATAGTAGCTACTTTATCATCCAAAAGTCTATCTAATGACTTAATATGTAAAGGATTGCCTTTTTGAACAAAAATTGCTGCTTGATTATACCCAACATAAACCTTATCAAGCAAAAGTCCCTCTTTTAGATGTTTTTTTCTATAAGATGCTGAACCAGGAAGATATAAATCACCTTTTTGAGCATACTTCAATGATTTATAAAGATCACCAGAACCACCTTGCAATATATTTATCTTACAATTATACTTTTTCTCTATAATTTTAGATATTTTTAACATAGGCTTCACCATTGTAATACCACAGTAAAATAACAAAGTTGGTTTTTGAGCAAATAAAGATGTCGTTAAAAAAATACTAATAAATACCAGTAACAACTTTTTCATACAATTTATCCTTTTTATGGTTTAATTTAGATATTATACTATAAAAATTATTAGGAAATACTTTTGCTCAATCAAAATATATTAAAATTATTATTTTATAAAATTATTATTTTAGGTATTATGGTATTATTATGTATTATGGGAGCTCCAAAAAATAAATATTTTTGGCAACTGTTTTATTTTAATTTTGCTCTTCTGAATATTTTTCATCGCATTTATCTATATTTTTATTTGAAGCTACAACACTTGAAATATACGCATTTAATCCCCCTGCAATTGCTACAACTTGCTTGTGTTTTCCAAATATTTTATCAGCATATAGTTTTTCTTCGTCCCTTGCTTCAATGGCATATTTCATTATATTTTCTTTTAAATATTCGGGGTGTTCTTCAATATAATGAGTGGATATATTTCCATTTTTAAAGTCAATCTCGTCCATAACTGCCCTATGGAATGGTATATTCGTGGTAAGTCCGATAATAATGTATTCAGATAGTGCCCTTTTCATTCTTGCTATTGCTTCCTCTCGGTTATTTCCATAGGATATAAATTTAGAGATTAATGAATCATAATATGGTGGAATTTCTGCACCTCCATAAATACCACTATCAATTCTAATTCCCGGACCTCCCGGAGACCTATAATGTTTAATTACTCCAGGGGTGGGAACAAAATCATTTACGGGGTCTTCTGCATTTATCCTACATTCTAAGGCATGTCCTCTAATTACAATATCCTCCTGTGTGAAAGGTAATTTTTCCCCGTATGCGATTTTTATCTGTTCTTTTACAATATCTACTCCCGTAATAATTTCTGTAATTGGGTGTTCCACTTGAACTCTTGTATTCATCTCCAAAAAATAAAATTCTCCATTATCATATAGGAATTCCACAGTTCCAGCACTGTAATAGTTTATAGCTTTGGCGGCAAGAACTGCGGCATCTCCCATTTTTTTCCTTAATTCTTCGGTCATTATTGGAGATGGTGCTTCTTCAATAAGTTTTTGATGTCTTCTTTGTATAGAACACTCTCTATCTCCTAAATGAACTACATTTCCATATTTGTCCGCCAATATTTGAATTTCAATATGTCTTGGGTTTTCCAAATATTTTTCAATAAATACTGTGGAATCTCCAAAAGCACTTTGAGCAATTGATTTTGTGGATTCTACTACTTCTTCTAATTCTTGTTTATCGTATGCCACAGCCATTCCCATACCTCCACCACCTGCGGAGGCTTTAATAATTACTGGATAGCCAATTTCTTCTGCAATTTCAATAACATCTGATGGATTTTCTATTGGTTCTTCTCTCCCCGGAAGGACTGGAACATTGGCACATTTCATTATTTTTTTTGCATTTATTTTGCTCCCCATGGCATCTATGGCATCTGATGGCGGTCCAATAAATACTATTCCATTATCTTCACATGCTTTGGCAAATGCTAAATTTTCAGATAAAAAACCATATCCGGGGTGAATTGCGTCTGCACCAGTTTTTAGTGCCACATTCATTATCATATCTATATTTAGATAACTTTTTGAAGCTTGTGGGGGTCCAATACAATAACATTCATCAGCTATTGATGTATATAGTGCATTTTCATCAGCCTCCGAATAAATTGCTACGGTTTTTATGTCCAATTCTTGACATGCCCTAATAATTCTAACAGCAATTTCTCCCCTGTTGGCGATTAATATTTTTTTAAACATGATATCCCTTTTATCAATTTTAGAATATATGAGTAATTATTTTTATTTTCTTTATTTTTTTATTATTGTGAATCGATAATTATAGTTCATCGATTTACTAATTATTTTATTATCATAAGTATATCTCCAACATTGACGGACTGACCTTCATGGACAACTATTTTTTCAATTTTTCCATCAGCAGGAGCTCCCACAGGATTTTCCATTTTCATTGCCTCTAATACCATTAATGTATCTCCTTCTTTTACGGTATCCCCTTCTTTAACTTTTATTTGGGTAATCATTCCTCTAAATGGTGAAGTTAGGGCACCTTCTGTATCTGCTGTGATTTTCTTTTCTTTTTTCTTCATTTCTGTTCCATATCTTGGTTTGATTTTAACTTCGAATTCGTCCCCATCTACTTCGACAATATATTCTGTTGGAATTTCCATAAATTTAGCCACTTCCTTTTCCTCAGGGATTGGTTCTGCATGGAGCTCCCCTCTTAAAAACTTAACAGCAACTTGTGGATATAGTGCATAAGTTAATATGTCCTCTTCTTTTGACACAATTCCTTTGCTCTCCGCATCTGTCTTAATTTTTTCATATTCTGGTTTTAATAAATCAGCTGGTCGGCAGGTAATCGCTTTTTCATCGCTATCCAAAACTCTTTTTTTAAGGTCCCTATCTATTTTTGCGGGTGGTTTTCCATAAAGTCCTTTTACATAGTTTGAAACTTCATTTGTAATTACTTTGTATCTTTCGCCAGTAATCACATTCATTACAGCCTGCGTTCCTACAATTTGAGAGGAAGGTGTTACAAGTGGTGGATATCCTAAATCTTTTCTAACTTTTGGAATTTCATCAAGCACTTCTTCGAATTTATCCAGAGCTCCCTGTTCTTTTAATTGGGATACAAGATTTGACAACATACCTCCTGGAACTTGATATACTAAAACTCTTGAATCGATTCTTTCAGAAATTGGATTTATTAAATATTTGTATTTATTTCTAATTTTATCGAAGTATTCTCTAATTTCATTTAAAAGGGTAGTATCCAATCCTGTATCGAATTTTGTTCCTTTAAATGCCGAAACAAATGTTTCTGTTGGTGGTTGAGATGTTCCCATTGATAATGGAGAAATGGCACAATCCACTATATCAACACCAGCTTCAATTGCTGCGTTGTATGTCATTGGAGCTAATCCACTTGTGCAATGGCTATGTAAATCAATTGGTATGGATATTTCTTTTTTTAATCTTTTTATTAATATTTTGGCATCATATGGTTTTAAAAGCCCAGCCATATCTTTTATACATAATGAATCACATTCAAGTTCTTCAAATTCCTTTGCAAGTGCTATATATTGTTCTATTGTATGAACTGGACTTATTGTGTAGGATATTGCCCCCTGAACATGAGCTCCGCATTTTTTTGCAGACTTAATTGAAACTTCTAAATTTCTTATATCGTTTAAAGCGTCGAATATCCTAAATATTTCTATTCCATTTTCATACGACTTTTCAATGAATTTTTCTACTATGTCGTCCGAATAATGTTTATATCCAACTAAATTCTGCCCTCTAAGAAGCATTTGCAATGGTGTTTTTTGAATTCTTTTTCTAAGTGCTCTTAATCTTTCCCATGGATTTTCATTTAAATATCTAATACAGGAATCAAAAGTAGCACCCCCCCAAACTTCCATTGAATAAAACCCTACTTCATCCATTTTCTCGGCGATTGGTATCATATCCTCGGTTCTTAATCTTGTAGCGATTAAAGATTGGTGTGCATCTCTAAGAGTGGTATCTGTAATTTTTACCATAATTATCCCTCTTTTAGTTGTAAAATAAAATTATAATATTAATCAAAAAGTGTTTTGAATAGGAGCTCCTAAAAAGTAGGCAAATAGTGGAGCTCCAAATATACAATATACAATGATAAACTAAGAAAGCCCATGATTGAATTTATTATATTTAATTAGTATCGTATAATATTTATAATTTTTGTTAAATAATTTTTATTTATTTATATACATTTATGAATATAAGGTTATAAAAATAAATGCTCCAGCCGGGATTTGAACCCGAGTCGCAGGCTCGAAAGGCCTGCATGATTGGCCGGACTACACCACTGGAGCATATTATAAAAAAGTAAATATTAAACGGACCCAGAGGGATTTGAACCCCCGATCCCCGGCTTAGAAGGCCGGTGCCGTATCCAGACTAGGCCACGGGCCCACGCTAATACTTTTTAAGGCACTCCTTTTCAGAGCATACTCTAACATAGAAGTTATACTATATAAACCTTTCGGTTAATTTAATTCGGGAGCTCCGATTTATCGTTGGAGTATCGTTGGAGCTCCCCGCAATAATAAAATAATATAAATATATAAATTTTAATTTTCGGTTTCCTCTTTTTTCTCAACATCTCCGTATAATACTTTTGATATCTCTTTTAATACTTTAATTCCCTTAGCTTCGGTTTTCAATAATTCAACCTTGGCTATAACTTTGTTTCCGAATTTTTCTTCTATCATTTTCAATCTTTTTGCCTGTAAATCATATCTTGCTTTACAGAAATCACATTCAACATCTTTTGGTATTAATTGATTTACAATTACGGAATCAACTGGAATCTTATATTTTTCAAGTGATTTCATTGCTCTTTCACTTTCCAATATACTCATTTCCTCTGGAATTACTACTAATCTAAATGAAGTCCTGTCTGGATTTGCTAAAATGGCTCTAGCTTTTGTTATTTTTGCCTTACTTTCTTCCATTTCTTTAAGCATCTGGTCGTAATCTATGTCGTCTCCGCCCCCTCCAAATGGCATCATTTTTTTCATCATTTTCATCATTCCGCTCATTTGTTTTTTGAATTTAATCATTTTTGACATATATTTATCCATGATTTCAGGCAATCCTAAAAATCTAAGGGTGTGTCCAGTAGGGGCAGTATCAAATACGACAACATCAAATTCATCGCTATCCATATATTTTAAAAATACATCAAATGCCGCACTTTCATCAGTTCCCGGAGATAATGATGCCATTTCAAGCTGTTCTCCAAGCATATCTCCAAGCATTGGATTTTCGTCCATCTGTCCTTTTAATTTTTCTTTGTAGTCTTTCATAGCTTCTTGGGGGTCAATTTCTACAACATATAAATTTTCCACTCCTTTTACTGGGGTAGGTTCGTGCCCAAATTCTTGCTCAAAGCTATCTTTTAATGAGTGAGCAGGGTCTGTTGAAACTATTACAGTTTTTAAACCTTGTTCAGCACAGTATAATCCTGTTGCAGCACTCATTGTAGTTTTACCTACTCCTCCTTTTCCACCAAACATTATGTATTTTGTTCCATTTTCTTGCTCTAATTTCTTTTTTGTAATTCCTTTTAATGTGTCCTTTATTTTAGATAACAATTTTTCACCAGTTTTATATGATTTAATAAGATAGTATGTTTTAGTTTTTATATGTTATTGAATTATTATTATAGTTATTATTTTGGTTATTGTATA
>OFBC01000054.1_pt1 | contig 18018 bp, 18 predicted proteins | sample 1520411 | NCBI WGS metagenome assembly OFBC01 (sample SAMEA3696446, study PRJEB22514) | metagenome | biome: water; feature: marine; material: hydrothermal vent | place: Pacific Ocean | collected 2014-08-12 | depth 1521 m
ATAAATGTGGTTATTTAGAGATATTTCTTGTAAATATTTGGTGCGAAAGTTAAGAACTTTAAATATTAAAGTTAAAGATGAAGTTGGAAAAATTACAGAAAAATTTAATAAATATATATTAAAAATAGAGAATAATTTGATCAAAGATAAGAAATTTATCGACGAAGCAAAATCAATAATAGATAGATTAAAAATAGGTAATTTTGACAAAACTATAGAGGCACATAGTTCAAATATTGTATTAGAAGAATTTAAAGATAGTGTAAATGATATGATTCTAGAAACAAAAAGACACTACGAAGAGATAAGCTATGTATTAGCACAATATGCAAATCTTGATTATACACAGGAATTGCGACTTAATGGTATAGCTTCAGATGGTATTTATGATATATTATCAAAAGATATAAATATTTTAAAAGACACTATTACATCTATGTTACTTGAAAGTAAAAAATCTGGTATTTTACTAGAACAAAATGCAACTGTGCTATTATCAAATGTTCAATCTTTAAATAATAATTCAAATAAAGCTGCTGCAGCATTAGAACAAACATCTGCAGCACTTGAAGAGATCACAAGCAATATTAGATCAAATGGTGAAAATATTGCCAAAATGTCAAATTATGCAACAGAATTAAATCAATCATCACATCAAGGTCAAACATATGCAACACAAACTGCTACAGCTATGACTGATATAGATAAACAAGTAAAATCTATAAATGAAGCTATTACAGTTATAGATCAAATTGCATTTCAAACAAATATTTTATCACTTAATGCTGCAGTTGAAGCAGCAACAGCTGGTGAAGCTGGAAAAGGTTTTGCAGTTGTTGCACAAGAAGTAAGAAACTTAGCATCAAGATCTGCTGAAGCTGCAAATGAGATTAAATCTATTGTTGAAACAGCTACACAAAAAGCAAATGATGGCAAAAGTATTTCAGATAAGATGATTGAAGGGTATCAATTACTTAATGAAAATATAACAAAAACAAGTCAAATCATCTCTAATGTTCAAACTGCTTCAAATGAGCAATTACTTGGAATTGAACAAATTAATAATGCAGTTACACATTTAGATTCTCAAACACAACAAAATGTTGTTACTGCAAATAAAACACAAGAGATAGCGATCACTACTTCAACTATGGCTGAGAATATAGTTGAAGAGGTATCAAAAAAGAAATTTAATGAATAAAAAATTTATTTTAAAATAAGGAGTTACAATGAAAAAAGTTATTGCGGTTGTCGTATTGTTGTTTGCAATGAATCTACTTGCTAATAGTGGCAAAGAACTTGCAAATCAGTTAGGACTAAGTGCTTCATCAAAGGCCTCTGTCCAGTGGAGCAGAGTATTTAAAAAAGCAAGAAAAATGAAGAAGTTTGGTATTGACAAACTAAGTGATTCAGATAAAATAGTTTTAAAAAAATATTTAATTAATCATGCAGCAGATTCTGATTCACCAGAAGTTGCAGGTATGTAAGAAAGGGTAAAATTATGTTAAATAAAAAAATATTATTAAGTTCAATGTTAATATCTGGTGTTTTTAGCTTAAGTTTAAATGCTAGTAGTTTAGATGCAAAAATTGCAAAGCTTGAAAAGCAAATTCAAGAATTACAATCAACACAAGAGGATATTGATGATTTAGATGATAGATTAGGAACTGTAGAAACAAGAAGTTTTACAGACAAAATTCAACTAGGACTTGGTATGAGAGTGGAGATGAATAACTACTCAAATACTTATGCCAATGGTTCAACTTATGATGCAAAAGAGATATATAGAACTAAACTAAATATAAATATGCGATCTAAAATATCAAACAATATGAAATTTACTGGAAAATTATCTATGTATAAAAACTGGGGAGATTCAACACCTAGAAATTATAATATGGATTCATTTCAAGGTAGAAAACCAGATAGCAGCAATTTATATGTAGAAAGAGCATACATAGATTGGACATTGACTGATTCTAGTGCCACTGTCCCATTTATATTAACTCTTGGAAGACAACCAAGTAGTGATGGTCCAAGTTATCAAATCAAAGAAGATATGGCAAGAAAAGGAACTTATGATGCATTAGCAGCTGATGGTGCGGCTGATGGGGTTGTTTTAACTGCAAATTTAAATAAAATATCAAAAGGAACAACTCTAAGAATAGCTTATGGAACTCCAAATGTGGTTGATAATGAACAATATACTACAACTCAATTTAATTATAATGGAGCTAAGAAAGATATTAAAAAAACAAGAGTTATAGGATATTTTTTAGAACAAACTTTGCCATCTTTACCTTATAAAAACTTATTTCAAGCATATTTTATGAGTGCTAAAAATATGAATGGAAATCCTCAACTTCTTGATATGAATTCTAGTAGTTCTAAATATATGCAATCTAAAGATACAAATCTTGGAGATTTTAAATTAGCTGGTGCAATGATTGAACTAAGAGGTATCAATGGAAAACTTGATCTATTTGCTCACTATGCAAAAAGCTATATGAAACCAAATGGTGAAACAGTAAATATGCCTGGTATGGGTAATGTTGGTTTATTAAGTAATGGAAGTAGCACTGAGAATAAATCAGGTAGTGCTTATTGGTTAGGTGCTAGATATGCAATAACTAAAGATTATAAATTAGGGCTTGAATACAATCATGGATCTGAAAATTGGTTTAGTTTTACAAGTGGAGCAAATGATCCACTTAATAAATTAGCCACTCGTGGTAAAGCTACTGAGGTTTATATAACTAAATCTATCAATAAATACTCAAATATTAGAGTTGGTGTTGTAAATATTAATTATGATTATACTGGTAGTGGTATGCATATAGGAGAACCTACTAAAATTACAAGTGCTTTAGGAACTAATGCTATATCTAAAACAAGAAATGTTTATTTGACATTTAATCTATTGTTTTAAAAATAGATATTTAATATACTTAAAAGGTAAGGATTGCTATCCTTACCTTTTTTTATGGGAGAATTAAATTATATGAAAAGTATAGATATGATAAACGGCAGATTAGATGAGATAAAAGATGAAGTGATGGCACTTGTAGATAATCAAAAAATATCACTCACTCAAAAAAATATCCTTATGCAACCACTTGTAGAGGAGAAAAAAGTTTTAGAACATACCTTAGTATATCTTCAAAAAATCAAAGATACCAACTACAAAGGATTATGTGGAGGAGGATAAAAAACGATAAAACACCTATCCTCTTATAGCAAAATCTGTTTTAATAAGTTGATCATACATAAGTAACTTTTTATAAACTTTTTTCAAATATCTTTTTGTTTCTTTATATGGTAAATATTTAATCAATCTACCATAAACTTCTATAGATGTCATATTGTTAATCTTCTTAGTTGCTTGATATATATTATGATTGCCTACAAAAGCTTTTGCTACATTTCCTGCACCTGTGTTGTATGCACAAATAGCACAAAATAGTCTTGATGTTGGATCTTTTATCCCTCTTAGATAACGATAATATAGGATATGTAAATACCCACTTCCAATTTTTATATTATTCTTTTCATTGTATAAATATGATGAATGCAACATCCTATCTTTGTTATATAGATATTTATATGTATCTCTTCCTGCTGTTTGTGGAACAATTTGCATAAGTCCAAAAGCAGGAACATAACTTCTTGCCATAGGGTTAAAACTACTCTCATTATCTATTATCGCATATATTAATTCATAAGGAATATGCTCCTTTTTACCATATTGATTAACAATATTTTTATACCTTTTTGCTTTTGTAAGATATGCATTTGTAGGGAACTTCAACCTTAAACTATAAATAGTTTGTTTTTTATATTTTATTGTTTTATAATTTTTAGGTTTTATTCTGCTTTTTAAGATCTTTTTTTGTTTGTGATTTATCATATCAGATATAATCTTTTGGCTACTATTGGGAATAGTTGTTTTTTGCTTTAGCTCTTTTAAAACCATCTTTTCTAAAATATCATTTTTATATGCTTGTTTTACATCTTCTCTATACAAACTATCAAACATTTGATTAAATCTTTTGGTTGCTTCTTGTTGATTTTTAGCTATTGTTTGCAATAAAATATTTTGATGTTGATAATCTACAATTTTTCTGTTTTTAAGATTTGGGCTATACTCAATAAATTTATGCTTTGTCGTAACAAATGGCTGATTTTTTGGCCAATGATTTTGCAAATCACTTTTAAACTTTTTAAAAGCATCTTGGTATGCTTTTTTGTATTGTCTAAACTCTTTATCAAGATTATTTTTATAGTTTTGATATTGTGTAGTCTGTTGTTTTTTATACTCATCAAATGTTATTGCAAACAATGTTGTATATAACAACACAAATATTAATAATATTTTTCTCATCTTTATCCTTATTTATTGATAGTAGAACAATGTATTAGTTCTGATATTAATTCTGTAGCATAGCTACCTTTTGGCAATGTAAAATTTAACTCAAAATGATTTTTATCCTCTTTAAACTGACTTTGAATATCAGTAGGAAAAACCCAAGCAAATCTTCTTGATCCATTTTCATTGGTAGTTTCATAATACTCTTGTTCAATTTTTTGGGCATCATTTATTGCTAACTTAACTTTTTTCCCACATAAAAGCCCTGTAGGAACTCTATCTTTATCGTTAAACTTTTGTGATTCACTTTGTAAATCCTCTGCATAAAATATTCTACCAAATGGATAATGACTCATCACATCACCTAGTAGTATCTTAAAAAAATGTGGTTGTTTCTTGATCTCTTTTAGATCTTTTAAGTCGATATCTAGTTGTTGGTATATCTCTTTTGGATCAAAAGCTTCTATTAGCCTACTGATCTCTATCCTTTTGCTCAACCATTGATTAAACAAATAGCTTTGGTATGAGTTGATATACATCTGTTTGAGTTTGCGATTTCTCTCTTTTTTGATACCTGCTATAATATCTTTACCTTTTAGATAGTTATTAGCATCTATACCAAATCTTTGAAAACCAAAATAGTTAGGCATACCATTAGTTGCAATTTTTGATAGTGCCTCTTCAAGCTTTAAAGCATCCATAGAAAAAACTCTTTTTAGTCTTATAAAAAATTTATTCCCTTTTAGATGCCCTACTCTTATTTTGTTGTTATGGTAAGTTGTATCTAATATTTTAATATTTGGATGTTCAAAACTCTCTATTTTTTGACTATATTTTTTAGGAATAGATATATGTTGTATAGTCATAGCATTTTTATCTTTTAATCCAGCATACCCAATATCTCTACTTTTACAACCTATATAATCACTTAAAATACCAACCATATCCCAAGTAGAGAGATCTTTTTTTCTTATGGTTAAAATCAGATGTTCCCCCTCATTGCTAAACTCATAAAGTGGTATCTCTGTTACTACAAAATCATCTTTGCTTTGTTTAAAATATACATCTATTTTACTATGTGTTAAAAAAAATTGTTTATTATCCAAAATGGTGTCCTTTACATTTGCAATCAAAATTGCCATCTATCGCTTTTGCGAATATATTTAATCTAATATTGTGTCGTTTGGCTATATCTTTTATTCGTTTTTTATATCGTTTATCAAATGTAAATAAAATCTCATATTCCTCTCCACTACAACCTTTTGATTTTGATATTGTATCAAAAAACTTAAATCCTATTTTATTTATCTTGCTTAATCTTTGAAGCTCAAAAAACAATCCATCCGATATATCCAAAGCACTATGAATATATGGTGATATATCGTAAAAAAACTTATCATTTAATTTTGGTTTGATAAACTTACTTTTTTTAGATATTTTTTTATTATCAAAAAGTTTATCAAGATCTTTTTTACAACTACCAATATCACCTGTATAGCACACTAAATCACCTTTTTTAGTATTGTGTCTATAGATTGGTTTTTTACTATATCCTAAGATTGTAACTGAAATATCAAGTTTATCATTGCTAATAGTATCTCCACCTATTATAGTAATATTGTATTTTTTAGCTACACTTTTAAACCCTTTTGCTAGTTGTTTTAGATCTTTTTTTCCAAAACTAGATGGGATTGCAACAGTCAATAAAGCATATTTAGGTTTTGCATTCATCACAATAGTATCACTTATATTTACAAGCATAGCTTTTTGGGCTATTTGTTTTAAACTCATCCATTCTAGTTTAAAATGAACATCTTGAAAAAAAGCATCACTACTTACGACTAATTTAGCATTATTTTTAGTATCAATATCTAAAATAGCACCATCATCACCTATAAATTTATTGTTTGAGAATTGTTTTATAAAATAGTTTTCTTTATCCATAGATGTATTGTATCTAATTGGAAGCAAAAAATTACTTTAAAAATGGTATAATTCGTTTTTTATGATTAGGAATATATATGTTTGAGAGAATTTTGAGATTTTTTATAGATAATTCAAAAATGAATTATACTTTATTTGTATTAATTTTTCTAATAGGTATAGTATCATATACCAAAACTCCAAAAGAGATATTTCCAAACTTTGATCTTGATATGGTAGTAGTAAATGGACACTATACAGGTGCTAGTATCGATACACTAAATAAAATAGTAGTGCAAGATTTAGAAGATGATCTACATAGTATCCAAGGGGTAAAAGATATAACAACTATCATCAATCCTGGAAGATTTTCTATTATTTTAGAACTAAACAAAGGTATCAACAGATACAATATCTTATCAAAAGCAAAAGATATAGTTGATCAAACAAAATCAAATCTACCGTCAGATATGGATGATCCCACAGTAAAAACTGTCGATCTTAATAAAAAACTTCTTGAAATATCACTATATACCGATCAAAACAACACAGATATATTAAAAGAGAAAGCCAAAAATTTAAAAACTCAATTACTTAGTATCAAACATATCTCAGATGTAACACTATATGGATATAGCAATAGAGTATATGAGATAATCTTAGATGAAAAAAAACTAGATGCATACGGTTTAAAACAAACAGATTTTTATAGTATAATAAGTGGTATATCAAATATTTTTCCATTGGGTAAGATAGAGGATAAAACCAAACATTTCTATATCTCTACTATAAATGGTGCTAAAACAAAACAAGAATTAGAACAAACACAAATAGATATAGCTAATAAAATCATCTATTTAAAAGATATAGCAACTATAGAGAAAAAACATCAAGATACACAAACACTTTTTTCTCTTAATTCAAAATCTGCTATAAATCTAGTAGTTAGTCAAGCTGCAAATGGAGATGCTACAAAAATAGACAAACAGGTGCAACAACTTATCACACAATTTAATCAAAAAAACAAAAATATAAAATCAAAAATCATAGATGACCAATCTTTTAAAATAAAAGAGAGACTTAATATTGTAGCTTCCAATATACTGCTTGGGCTTATTGTGATTACAATAATTGTAGCACTACTTATAAATTTAAGGATGGCATTTATTATTATGATAGGTATCCCTACATCATTTGTCATAGCTGCTATATTCTTCTATCAAGTTGGTTATACGATAAATCTTATATCATTAGTAGGAGTTTTATTAGCACTAGGTATTATTGTAGATGATGCTATGGTTGTAAGTGAAAATATACAACAATATGTAGAAAAAGGTATTGATCCAAAAGAGGCATCTATCAAAGGAACTTTGGAGATGATCAAACCTGTAACAATAGCATCTTTGACTACACTTTTTGCTTTTTTACCAAGCTTAATGATAAGTGGAACTATGGGAGAGGTTATCAAACTAATACCTATAGCCTTGAGTGCTTTAATTGTAGCTTCACTTGTAGAATCATTTATATTTTTGCCAATTCATGCGGCACATACATTAAAAAAAGAGAGCAAAACTTTATCATGGAATAAAATAAATCTACTATATAGTAAGGTTATACATTTTTTTCTTAGATGGAAAAAAAGTTTTTTAGCAATTTTTATATTTGGTGTGCCATTTTTAACAATAGTTATTTTAAAATCTTCACATTTTCAGATGTTCCCTACATTTGATTCTACTATAATCAATATAGCTTTAAAATCACCTGTGGATACAGTTTTAGAGGATAATAATAAAATTGTTAAAGATATAGCAAAAATCATATCAACTCAAAAAAATAGATGGAGTATTAAAAATATCACATCTGTTGCTGGGTATAGAAGAGATAGTGGTGGAAATACCGAAAGCTATCCTTACACTATGAGTATAACTATTGAACTAAATCAATTAGCCCCTAACAATTTTGTAGATAGATATATCACCCCTTATCTTAGTTTTTATTATGATGATACAAATATGATAAGAAAAAAGACTTCTCAAGAGATATCTTTAGAGCTAATCAAGTTTCTAAAAGAGAAAAAGTTAAAAGAGAAATACCATCTAGTTGATTTATCTGTGGTGCAAAAAAAAGTTGGACCAATTAAAGCTGATGTAAAAATAGGATTAATAAGTGATGACTATGAAAAAATAGATTATTATATAAAAATTCTAAAAGATAAACTAAACACTATTAAAGGGATCACTTCTGTATCTGATTCTACTAACAAAGGTATAGATGATCTTAAAATAAAAATCAACTCTTATGGTAAAAGTTTAGGAGTTGATGAGGGATATTTAGCAAACATATTTATCAATAAATATCTTGATATTAAAAAAGCAAGTGCATTTGATAAAGATGGTATTTTGGATATTAATCTAAAATCAAAATATAAAGATAATCTTCAAGATTTCAAATCTCAAGAGATTAGTCTAAAAGATGGCAGAACAGTTAGATTAAATCAGATTTGTGATTTTGTAATCATAAAATCTTTTGAAAAAATTACAAAAGAAAACTCTGAAACAAACTTTTATGTTTTCTCAAATGTAAATCCAAAAGTTATCACAGCAACAGAAGTTTTAAATCAACTACAACCTATTTTTAAACAAATAAAAAAAGCAGGTATAAAAATACATCTAAAAGGTGAAGCTGAAAAAAATAAAGATCTAAAAAATGATATGAAACTAGCTACTGCACTTGCTATGATATTGATACTTTTATCTTTACTATATCTTTTTAATAGTTTTAGACAAACATTTATTGTAATGAGTGTGATACCCTATTCTATACTTGGAGTTTTAATAGGTCATCAAATACTAAATGTAAATTTAGGTATGACAACAATGATAGGAACTTTAGGATTAGCTGGGGTAGTTATCAATGATGGTATTATTATGATGACATATCTTAATGAAGCAAAAACTATAGAGGATGTATTTATTAGTGCTTCTAAAAGATTTAGACCTATAGTTTTAACATCTGTAACTACACTTATTGGTGTATCATCTTTGATCTTTTTTCCAACAGGACAAGCGGTAATTTTTCAACCAATGGCGATAGCCTTAGGATTTGGACTAGCTTGGGGAACAGTTTTAAATCTGATATATCTACCTGTGCTATATAGTTTTGCTTATAGATTAAAATAATTCTTAATCATTGTTTCAATTCGTAACATATTTTTAGACGATATTTAAAAATACAATTATTTAATATTCTTATATAGATAATTTTTATATAATAGTAAGAATTAATAAAATCTTAAAAGGAAAGAGTAATAATGAGTATTTCAATTTATAAATATGATGTTGTTATCGTAGGTGCAGGACTTGCTGGTTGTGCAGCAGCTAGGGAAGCTGCACATGCAGGTCTTAGTGCTTGTGTATTGACAAAACTTCATCCGCTAAGAAGTCATTCAGGTGCTGCGCAAGGTGGTATTAATGCAGCTTTAAGTGAAGAGGATAGTATTGAGTTACATGAATTTGATACAGTAAAAGGTAGTGATTATCTAGGTGATCAAGATTGTATCAGACTTATGTGTCAAAAAGCACCTGAAACTATCAGATGGGCTGAAAAGATGGGAGCAGTATTCTCAAGAAAAGAGGATGGTTCTATTGCTCAACGACCATTTGGTGGGCAAAGTAGTCCAAGAGCTTGTTATGCAAAAGATAGAACAGGTCTTACACTTCTACAAACTATTTACGAACAAGCACATAGAGATGGTGTTGATTTCAAAGATGAATATTATGTAGCTGATATTATTTATAAAGATGGAAAAGTTACAGGTGTAGTTGCTTTCAATCTTGTAGATAGCCAACCTATGATTTTTAATGCAAGAGCAGTTATGTTTGCAACTGGTGGATATGGAAGAGCTTTTAAAATCAACTCAAATGCTCATGCTAATACAGGTGATGCTTTAAGTATAGTTGCTAGAAAAGGGTTGCCATTAGAAGATATGGAATTTGTGCAATTTCATCCAACAGGAATAGCTGGAAGTGGTGTTCTTATATCTGAAGCAGCAAGAGGAGAAGGTGGAAAACTTCTTAACTCTAAAGGTGAAAGATTTATGGAAAAATATGCACCAAATAAATTAGAACTTGCTTCAAGAGATGTTGTATCAAGAGCTATTACACAAGAGATTTTAGAGGGTCGTGGATGTGGTGAAAACAAAGATCATGTTCTTATAGATCTTACACATTTAGGTGCTGATCTTATCAATACAAAACTTCCAGAACTTAGAGATTTAGCTATCACATTTTTAGGTCAAGATATGATTAAAGAACCTATTAGTATTGCTGCAACTGCTCACTATAGTATGGGTGGTATTCCTGTAAATATTAATGGACATGTAAGAAAAAATAGCCAAGAGTTAGTAGAGGGATTTTATGCTGCTGGTGAGTGTAGTTGTGTAAGTGTTCATGGAGCAAATAGACTAGGAGCAAACTCAGTATTAGAAGCACTTTTCTTTGGAAGACATGTGGGAGACAATATAGTAAAAGACCTAAAAGAAGGTATTGAATTTATAGATGCTACTGAAGAGGATGCAAATGCTACACTAGAAGAGATGGAAAGATTAAGATCTTTAAACGGAACTCAAAGAGTGCCAGATATTAGAAATGATCTACAACAAAGTATGACTGATAATGCTGGTGTATTTAGAACAGAAGAATCACTTATCAAACAAAGAGAGATTATCAAAGAGTTAAGAAAAAGATTTGAAGATATTAGAATTGATGATAAATCAAAAGTTTATAATACAGATCTACAAGAAGCTATTGAGTTAGGTCATATGCTTGATTTCTCTGCTTTTATAGTAGAAAGTGCAATAGATAGAAAAGAGAGTCGTGGAGCTCACTTTAGAGATGATTATCCAACAAGAGATGATGAAAACTATCTAAAACATACTATGGCATATATGGATGATAAACACAATATATCTATTGATCATATGGATGTAGTGTTGGGTTATCATGAATTAGCAGAAAGAACATACTAGGAGATAATTATGAGTGATACAAAAAAATTAAAAATTAAAGTTTTTAGATTCAACAAAGAAACTGATTATCTACCTCATTACGATACATTTGAGATGAATGTAGGAAAAGATGAATTAGTTCTTGATGTTATGAATAGAATAAAATGGGAGCATGATGGAACTTTTACTTATAGAAGAAGTTGTCGTCATGGTATTTGTGGAAGTTGTGCTGTTAAAGTAAATGGTAAAGCAACTCTAGCTTGTAAAGATAATGTTTTAGAACTAACAAAAATATTTGGAGATGAGCTAGTAATAGAACCTCAAGATATCAAAAGAGCATATAAAGATATGATCATAGATAAAACAAACTTTTGGAATAAATATAATTCTGTTCAACCATATCTTGTAGCAGATATTGATGAGTTCCCAACTCAAGAAAATCTTGTATCTATTGAGGACAATGAACAAATAGATGAAGCTGATTATTGTATCCAATGTGGAGCTTGTTTCTATTCTTGTCCTGTTGTTGAAGTAAATCCTGAATACACTGGTCCAGCTGCACTTGTGAAAGCTTGGAGATTTAATTCAGATGTAAGAGATGATGCTACTGATAGTCGTCTTGAAAAACTTCAAGAGTTAGGAAGTGGTATATGGGATTGTGTAAAATGTAACGAGTGTGCTGAAGCTTGTCCAAAAGAGATAAATCCTATTAGTAAAATCACAAAACTACATCAACAAACTTTCCAAAAAGGTAAAGCTTTAAATAATGTAGCAGTTCGACATGCTGTTGGATTTAAATGGTCAATAGATAAACACGGTATCTTAGATGAAGGTGAGCTTGTAAGATATAGTGAAGGAAATATTGGTGTTATGAAACATATTCCAGAAGCGATAGCTATGTTCAATAAAGGTAAAATTGTTATGCCTTGGAATATGCCAAAATCTAAAAATTTAGATGAGATTAAAAAATTAGTTGATATTAGTTCAACTGCAAAATTTTAGGCGAAAGTCGTTAGGTTAGAAGAAGGGAAAACTATGAAAGAAACAAAAAAACTAAAATATGCACTATATACAGGCTGCACAGCAAGAGAATCTACTCCTGAACTTTTAAAATCAACTATGGCTATAGCTGATAAATTAGGGATTGAATTGGTTTTATTAGATGAAGCTAGTTGTTGTGGAGCTAGTCATCTACAAGATTTTGATGAGTTATTATCTGCAGTTTTAAATGCTAGAAATATATGTTATGCTGAAAAATTAGGATTGCCTATGGTTACTATTTGTAACACTTGTCAATTAAACACATCTCTTACAAAAGAGAGACTTGATACAGATCCAGATTTTAGAGCAAAAGTAAATGAAAAATTAGCAGAGGTTGGATTGGAATATAAAGGGACAAGCGAAGTAAAACACTTCTTATATGCTCTTCAAGATGATTATGGATATGATAAAATTGCTCAAGAGGTTGTAAATCCTATGAGTGATACAAATATAGCAGCATTTTATGGTTGTCATAATATTAGACCAAGTCATCTTCAACAAAAAACAAATGGTGGTGAAAATCCATACAAACCTGTATCTTTAGATAATTTGATTATCGCTTTAGGTGGTAATGCAGTAGAATATGAATCAAAAAATAAATGTTGTGGTTTCCATGTAGAGTTACAAAATCCTACAACTGCAAACAGATTAAGTGCTACAGCTATGACGGATGCTATAGATAATGATGCAGATGTGATGGTAACACCTTGTCCATTATGTCATTTAAGAATGGATGTTCAACAACACAATATCTCAAAAGAAGCTGGGAGAGAAGTAAATATACCTGTATTACATCTTCCACAAATGGTTGGTATTGCATTGGGGATTGAACCTACTAAATTAGGTTTAGAACACAATGTAACACAAACAGGATTATCAAGCTAATTAATAGTAGCTTAATTTAGGTAATTAGGAGTTTTTACATCCTTTTTACTTAAAAGCTTTTTTAGTAAAATACCTATACAAAACACAAACAAAGGAATAAAAATGCCAAAAATCAATAAATATCAAGATATTAGTGAAGTAGATAGAGTTGCTAAAAAAGATTTAATAGATAGACACAGTCCATTTATCACATGTGAAAATGTTGCAAAAATAAATGAACCATTTGAAGTAAAAGTAACAATGGGGAATGAATTTACACATCCAGATGATTTTGATCATTATATCGAATCAGTTACACTTTTTGATGGTGAAACAAAACTTGCTCAAGCTACTTATGTGCCTGGAACTTTAGGAAACATCAAAGCACATAACACTACAACATTTACAATCATACCTACAGGTAAAAAACTAAATCTTGTAGCTCATGGATATTGCACAAAACATGGAATTTGGGAAGGAACTTCTGTAGAAGTTGTTGTAGAACAATAATACAATCTTGGATTATGAGTATAGAAAATAGTTATTTAGGATTAGATTTTACTATATCTTCCTCTATACTCATTATCCTAATTTTCTCTTTATTATACATATTTAGAAAAAAAATATTTACCTTTTACTATAAAGATAAATCATTAGGTGATTTTAACAATAAATTAAAAGCATATTTAGAATCAACTTATCCAAAAATCAAATTTGATTATTCGATCTTTCAAGATGCACAAAAAGAACCAAATCCAGATACAAGAAGATATCTTATTATCGATAATTTAGTTCAACAATTTATAAATGCAAAACTTGATGAAAATATATCAAAAAAACCTATACCCAAAGATAAATTATGGGATAGTTATGTATATGATTCTAAACCTGACGGCAATAAACTACCAAAAGATTGGTCGCGAAGAAAACTCTTAGTTTTAGAAAGAGATGGTAATATTTGTCAAAGATGTGGCACTCATGCCAAACCTGAAAATGCCCATCTTTTTAATATTAAATCACTCAGTGATGGTGGATATTTTTATCTTGAAAATCTAGTAATACTATGTAACGATTGCTATAAAATCACCACAAAGAAAAATATCAAATATTTAGATATTAAGGATGCTTTAGAAAGTTTGTAATATTATAATGCTATAATTTGCTTATGTTAAAAATATTACTTTGGTTACATCTTTTTATATTATCATCATTTGCTAGTCATATATTATGGCAAAGCAATTACTCAAAAGCTTTAAAACAAGCTCAACAGCAAAATAAAACTTTAATGGTGCTACTAATAAAAAACAACTCTCAAGCTTGTAAAGATATAGTAAAGAATATTTTTACAAATCAGCCATATATTGCAAAATTAAATCAAAAAACTATAGCAGTGATTGTAAATAAAGATAGTAATGCAAATTACCCTATTGAGATGTATTATTCTACAATATTTCCTACACTCTTTTTTGTAAATCCACAAAATGAGATATTTATAAAAGATCCATATTATGGTGATGTTGGCACAAAAGATATAAAAAATATAATCAATGAGCTACAATGAAAAATAAAAGAATAGTTTTAATTACAGGTGCAAGTTCTGGTATGGGAAAGCAAACCGCACAATATTTAGCCTCTTGTGGTTTTATTGTATATGCTACAACTAGAACACCAAATAAATTAGATGATATAAAACAGGACAATTTAATACCAATTAAAATAGATTTAACCACTCAAGAGAGTATAAATAATACAATTCAGACAATAATAAAAAATCATAAAAAAATAGATATACTTATCAACAATGCTGGATATGGATTAGTCTCAACTGTAGAAGATGTTACAGAAGAGCAAATGTATGATCAATTTAATATAAATGTTTTTGGGGTTCTTAGAGTATCAAAAGCTGTTATACCAATTATGAGAAAACAAAAAAGTGGACTTATTATCAATATTAGCTCATTTTTAGGTAAGATTGGATTGCCTTTACTTACGCTTTACAACTCTAGCAAATATGCACTTGAGGGAATTACAGATAGTTTAAGATATGAATTAAAAGATTTTAATATAAGAGTTCATTCTATTATGCCCGGTTTTTTTGATACAAAGTTTGTAAGAGATAATCTACAAATAAATCAAAACACTTTTAGTCAAAATTCACCATATAAACATATAGTATCTTCATTAGTTCCAACAATAGTGGAACAAATCAATAATGGAAACAACTCTATAGAAGTGGCAAAATTAATTTTAGATATTATAGAAGATAAAAATTTCAAAGCAAGAGTAACCGCAGGAGATAAAGCAAAAAAATTTATCCCTATAAAAAAAGAGTTAAGTGATGAGGATTTTGAAAGAAGAGTAAGGGAATACTATACAATATAATGGAAAGTTTTTTCTTTAATATTACAGATAGAAGTTATAAAATTACTAATATTTATAAAAGTAATAATAGTTATATCAAAAGAGTTGATATATCAAATGGGATAGTATTTTTAGATATAAATTTACAAAAACATACAAAACAAGAGTTTAAAATCAGAAATCTTGATAGAATGGTGGCAATTAGTGTTGTAAAAAATGGCAATTTCAATATAAAAGATAATACAAATAACAAAAACTTTAAATCAAAACAAAATCAAATTCAAATATATTGTTCTTCAAAACAAGATTTTATTTTAGAGTTAAACCAATCAGATAAAACAGATATTTTTATAGTTTTTATAGCTGATTTTTTTCTAAAACGATATTTAAGCAATAGCGATATTGAGCCTATAGATTTTATATACAACAAAATACAAAAAGAGTTAAGCTTAGAGTTAGTAAATAGTTTTTCAATAGATGCATTGAGTTTATATATTATTGAAAAAATAAAACAAAAACAAACCAATATGAATAGTATAAAATGTGAACATAATATTATAGAATTTATGATACATTGTTTTTCATTATTTGATTTTTATGATGATACAATCAATCAAGATGATTTAATAATAGTAAAAAAAGCAAAGGATTATCTACTTAAAAATTTTGCATCTGCTCCTACGATTAAAGAGTTAGCTCATATTTGTGCTACAAATGAGACAAAACTCAAAAAGATTTTTAAGCAAGTATATAAAATAACAATATATGAGTATATACAAAAACTTCGCCTTGAAGAAGCCAATCTACTTTTAAGAGATAAAATTTTAAATATAGGTGAAATTTCACAAAAAGTAGGATACAAACATCAAGGTAACTTTAGCAAACTATTTTTTAACTATTTTGGGGTATATCCCAAAGATCTACTCAAATAAATACCTCTAGTGCTAAAAATAAATTCTTTTTTTGATATTTTAGATATATTTTTATTGGTGATAAAATGAGCGTAAAAAAGCGTGCAAAACAAATATATCATAAGGGGCATCATCATGCCAAGAAAATAGCACAGCGTGGAACGGCAATAATGTTTGCCTTGATTTTAGTTGTGGGCATCCTGCTCCCAGCAGGAATAGGATATGCAATGGAAAAGATGGACGGCGTAGCAGTAAATACACTAATCGCAAGTTCAAGCGATGTGAATAGTTCTGCAATTACTTTTTCGGGTATTAGTTATAACACATTTCCAACTGCTCCGTCAGTGGCATCAATGGATGGTAGGGATTATATAATGATTCCAGACGGCGACGGGCATACTAATTATGATGTTATAATCAATGAATCAACTCTTAAAAACACTGATAAAGTTAGGATAATTATCCATTCAGATAGTATGAATATGGCAAACTGGACTGGATATGTATTTTTGTATGAAAAGAGCAATATTAGGATGGATTCTTATAGGGAATATGATAATCAATCTAATTCGGTAATATACGATATTCCTATAACGCCTGCGATTTTGCTCAATACGGAAGGAGATTGTAGGTTTAGGGTTGAAGGTATTGAAAGGTTTGCGGGTCAAGATGCTTCTGGCAGTATTGTAGATATAAGATATGAATTATATGATGCAAAAGGCATCGATGCAAATTCAACAAAAACAATGTTCCTTGCAGGTTCTGGTATATTAATGCTCATAGCTGGACTATGTGCGACTCCGTGGATTAATCCTTCCGAAATTGCAAGGAAAAAAGGGTGGTTATAATGGCATATTCAAATCCAAGGCAAAACATAAACCATTTGGGAGAAGTATTGCCACTTTTCGCAGGGTTGATATTTACGGCATTAGTATATCTTGTAGCAGGTGATTTTTTATTTACATTGGCAGGTAGTATTGCAGGGCTTCTTGGTATTCAAGGCTATGTTAGCTATGCAACCAGCAGGATTAAGTCGGTAGGTGCAGTAATTGGTGGAACAGTAGGGGCTATCGTTGATGGATATAGTAATTTTAGTGGTGCGGTACTCTCTGGCATGTTTTCAGGTGATTTAGCCTGTCTAATTTGGATGATGGGCTATTGTGTGCTTTTTGGAGTAATTGTGTATAATTATATATTCAGCGGTAAGCTCGTGAGATAGTATGAGAAAATTAATTCTCTTACTTTTAATTTTTATTTCATTAAATTCTTGCTATGCTTGGAGTTGGAGCTCCATTACAAGCAGTGTTTCAAATACAGTGAGTTCTATTACGAGTAGTGTTTCACATGCTGTAAGTAGTGCCAGTAGTTGGGCATCATCTACATATCATTCTGTGTCCAGCAGTGTTTCACATGCTGTAAGCAGTGTGTCCCACTCTTTAAGTAGTGCCACTTCGACAGCCAGTAGTTTGGCGTCGTCTGCATATAGTGCTGTTTCCTCTGGTGGTAGTTCAGGTGGTTCCTCTGGTGGTAGTTCAGGTGGTTCCTCT
>OFBC01000055.1_pt1 | contig 17785 bp, 17 predicted proteins | sample 1520411 | NCBI WGS metagenome assembly OFBC01 (sample SAMEA3696446, study PRJEB22514) | metagenome | biome: water; feature: marine; material: hydrothermal vent | place: Pacific Ocean | collected 2014-08-12 | depth 1521 m
AATAATAAAAAAGTATCTATTGAGATATATGATTATATAGTTGGATTATTTGTATCATCTATAACTTTAAATGATTTTGATCTAAAAGGAAAAATCATTCAATATATAGAGTATAAACTAAAAAAATTAGGAGAAAAGAATGACTAAAAAACTTTTATTGCTAAGTATCCCTGCATTGATATTTGCAAAAACTGTTAGTTATCAAGAAGCTTTAACTTTAGCTTTAGATAACAACAAAGAGTTAAAAGCAAAAAAATTAGATGTAGATATAGCAAAAGCATCACTTAAAGAGGCAAAAGGGTATAGTTTAGGAAAACTAGAATTTAAAGAGAATGTATCAGTTACCAATCATGCTGGATATGTATTTGGTATGAAACTAGCATCAAGAGAGGCAAACTTTGGTGATTTTGGATTTGGACATTTTATTGATGAAATGGGTGGGTTGATGGATCGTACAACTGTTAAAACAAAAGCAGATTTATTGGCATATCAACCAGATGATCTAAACAATCCTGGAGCTAGAAAAAACTTTGAGACAAAAGCAGTATATGAGATGCCACTATATACGGGTGGAAAATTAGATGATGCTCAAGAGATGGCAAAGTTACAAATTTTAGCAAAAGAGGCAAAATATACTTATGATAAAAAACAATTAGGTATTGAAGTTCTAAAAGCATACAATGGAGCAGTAACAGCAAAAAAATTTATCGCTATGACAAAAAATGCAAATGTTATAGCTCAAAGATTTGTGCGAACTGCAACAAATTTATATAAAAATAGATTAGCAAGAAAACTAGATATCAAACAATCAAAAATGGCAGTATCAAGTATCGCTACAAAGATCAAAGAGGCTACTACAAAATATAAACTTGCTATTGCATATTTGCAGTTTCTAACAGATGATTTTGAGATCACTGATGTAAAAGATTATGCTCAATTTAAAGCAGAGATGACAGATGATCTGACATATTTTCAACAACAAGCTATAAAAACTAGAGATGATTATAAATGGATGAAACACAATACTTTAACTATGAAAAAGAAAATAGCATTTGAAAGTAGTGAACAAGCTCCTATAATAGGACTTCATGTAGAGTATGGAACAAATGATAATAGACTAAGTCTTTCAACCAATAAAGATTATTATTTAGGTGCTGTTGGGTTAAATTATGTTATTTATGATGGGGATATTAATAGTATTAAAGAACAAAAAGCAAAAATTGATTATCTAAAAACAAAACACTATTTTGAGTATATGAAAGATGGTATCAATCTTCAAGTAAAAAAATACTTTTTAGAGTATCAAACACAAACACAAACTTTACAAGAGAAAATAGAAACACAAAAGATGGCGGAAGATATATTAAAAGAGACAGAAGATATCTATAGAAATAATCTAAAATTTAGAACAAATATGATGTATTTGCTAATGCAGTTACAAAATATGCTTATGGCTCAAGCAGATGTTATTCAGTCAAAATATGCTCAAACAATCACATCTGCTAATTTGCAATTAGCTATTGGTAAATCATTAAGTAATCAGGAGTAGTAATGCATAACGATATCAAAAATGAAGAGATAAATGTTGAAGAAGTTAAACATTTAGAGGAAGAAGTTAAAGAGATTGAGTATGAACTTTACAATGAAAACTCTGCAGGTAAATTAGCAAAAGGGTTTATAAATCACCCTTTAACTTTTATACTTGCAGTTACTATTTTGGTGCTTGGGTATTTATCTTTAACATTTATGCCACGAGAAGAAAATCCACAAATGATAGTAGCTGGTGGGGTTGTGATTGTTCCAATGCCAGGAGCCAATGCAAATGAGATACAAAAAGTTATCATTGAGCCTTTGGAGAAAAGAATTAGAGAGATAAAAGGTGTAGAAAATATTTTTTCTATCGCTAAAGATTCTGTTGGTATTGTTCAAGTTCAATATTATATAGGACAAGGTAAGCAAACATCAGACCTAAAACTATATGATCAGATTATGAAAAATATGGATAGTTTGCCAAAAAATGCTATGCAACCAATTATCAAAACTATGGATATCGATACAGATATACCTGTAGCTGCTATCGCATTTTACTCTAAAGATGAGAGTTTAAGTCAAACAGATCTATATAAATATATCAATAAACTAGGGCATAGAATAAATAGAATTCATAATGTTGCAAAAGTCGAATTAAAAGGTGCAAGAAAAGAGCAGTTTAATGTTCTTGTAAATCTTGAAAAATTAAAAAAGAACAAAATCACTTTAGGACAAGTTGCTCAAGCTTTAAATGGTATCACATATAAGTTACCAAATATTAAAGGCGATACAGTATCTAAAGAGTTTGTAGTATTTGGTATAGATAATGCAATAGATAATATCAAAGATCTAAAAAATGTAATTATCGACTCTTACAATGGACAACCTGTATATCTAAAAGATATAGCTGATGTATTCAAAGGTAGCAATATACAAAACAAAAAAAGAGCATATATCTACACAAAAGAGAATCATGAAGATCCAAAACAAGAGATACCTCAAGTTACAATGACAATCTCAAAACTAAAAGGGGCAAATACTGTTACTATTAATAAAGCAGTATTTGAATATTTAGATACTATCAAACATGAATTAGCATCTCATAATATAGGATTTGTGATCACTAGAAATGATGGATATACAGCAAATCATGCAGTTAATGAACTTGTGTTTCACTTAGTAATATCAGTTGTGATTATCGCTATATTGCTTGTATTTGCACTTGGATTTAAAGAAGCATTAATCGTATCTTTAACTGTTCCTATGATTTTATCAGTTACATTATTTATAGGGTTTATGATGGGTGAGACTATCAATAGGATTACACTTTTTGCTTTATTGTTAAGTTTGGGACTTTTAGTTGATGCTGCTATTATTGTTATAGAAAATATCCATAGACATATGCATTCACACGATAGTAAGGATAAGAGTTTAAAACAAATAGCAATCGAAGCTACAAATGAGATAGGAAATCCTACAAATATTGCTACATTGGCTATTGTTATGACATTTATCCCTATGTTTTTTGTAGGTGGAATGATGGGTCAATTTATGCATCCACTTCCTGTATTTGTTCCAATAGCATTGTTTGTATCGTTGCTTATAGCTTATATTTTTACACCATATTTTGTAAATAAATTATTGAAGAAAAAGGAACATTAATGAGTCATCATAATCAAAAACCAAAATTATTAGAAAGAATAATCCATGCGATCCTGGATCATGGTGCTTGGAAATTTACTATTTATCTAATTACATTGCTTCTATTTGCTGGAAGTATCTATATGATACCTTTAGAGCTTGTAAAAGCTAAGATGCTTCCTGGAAAAGATAGTGATACATTCTCTTTATATGTAGATCTACCTACTGGATCTGCAGTAAAAGATACTAAAGAGGTTACAAGTTGTATAGCTAATGAGTTGATGAAAGAGAAAGATATTTTATCTAGTTCTATTTTCTTAGCAGAAGGGCAACCTTTAGATTTCGCTGGAATGGTAAAAGGTAGTGCTATGAAAAATGGGCAAAATGAAGCTGAGATGATGGTAAATATCAAAAGAAAAGAGGAGAGAACTGAACCTAGTTATAAATTGGTGCAAAGAATAAGACCAATTATTAAGAAAAAATGTTCGTTTCATGATGCTAATATTAAATTTATTGAGCTTCCTGCTGGACCTCCTACTTTAGCAGATATTGTTGCTGAGATATATGGTGGAAAAAGTGTAGAGTCAAGACGAGCTTTTGCTCTAAAAATCGCTGATATATTTAAAAAACAAAAATCATTAGTTGATATAGATGTATTAGCTGATGATCCAACTACAGGATATTCACTTGTTTTAAATAACAATAAAGTTTTAGAAAGTGGAGTAGGTTTAGAACAAGTTAAAAAGATGTTGTATATCGCTTTTGAAGGTAGTGCTATTGGGGTTATCAATAAAAACAATGCTGAAAATCAGATACCTATATTTGTGCGACTTGATGATTCAAGATTGTTAAAAACATCATCTAAAAAAGATCTTGAGGCTAAATTAAAAGAGTTACAACTTATGAACCCTATGGGATTGATGATACCATTAAGTAGTTTTGTGACAGTTAAAAAGATTGATGAAGCCGAGACAATAAATTCTAAAAATCTAAAAAATATTGTTAATGTTATAGCTACTACAGATATGGAGAGTCAAATCTATCCATTGCTTGATTCAAGAACAATGATGTTAGAACAACTAAGCAAAGATTATGAGATCACAAAAACAGCACTTTTAGGATTGTCATTTAAAGATAAAAAAACAGGTGAAGTTTTTGATCTTGTTTGGGATGGAGAAGAGAAAGTTACTATTGATACATTTATAGATTTGGGTGGTGCTTTTATTGGTGCATTGGTTTTAATATATCTATTGATGGTAGTATATTACAAAAGATTTGCATTAGCTGGTGCTATTGTATTAGCTAGTTTCTTATCTTTGATTGGAGTTATTGTTGGACATTATGTTATGGATTTATTGACACCAGATACATTTTATCTAACAGCTACATCATTGATAGGGTTTATTGGATTGATTGGTATTAACTCAAGAAACTCACTATTAATAGCTGATTTTACAAAACAACTTATATTGGAAAAACATATAGAAGCTAATAGAGCAATAGCAATAGCAACAGCAACTAGAGCAAAACCTATTTTACTTACAGTATTGGCGATCGTTTTTGCTAGTAGTTTATTAGCTAGAGATGCAGTATTTGGTGGATTGGGAGTTGCACTAATAGGTGGAACACTATTTGCATATCTTGTATCACTATTTTTTGTGCCATTGGCTATTCAAAACTCTATGAAAGATATAGAGAAAAAAGGGGAATAATAATTAGCAAGGTTAAAACCTTGCTTTTTTATTTATTTTTTGGTCGAAAGATTTTTATTACTTTCTCATCACATTGCATATATGGTTGTTCCATAAGATCTAAACAATAAGGAATAGCAGGAAATACTGCATCTAAACACTCTCTTATCGATTTTGGTTTTCCAGGTAGATTTACTATAAGTGTATCACCTCGTAGTCCAGCAGTTTGTCTTGATAATATAGCAGTTGGGACAAATTTTAGAGATTCTTCTCTCATAAGTTCACCAAAACCTGGCATCATTCTATCACATACTGACTCAGTAGCTTCTGGTGTAACATCTCTTTTTGCAGGTCCTGTTCCACCTGTAGTAACGATTAAGCTACAGTTTAATTTATCTGCCATCTCTATCATTGTAGATTCTATTATATCTTGCTCATCTGGTATTATTTTATAAACTTTTTCCCAAGGAGAGATAAGATATTGATCTAAAGTATCAATAATAGCTTTTCCACTTAAATCCTCATATACTCCAGCACTAGCACGATCACTAACGGTAATAATACCTATTTTACTTGTTTGCATTTTTATACCTTTTAAAATTTGTCGCATTTTAGTTTAAAATTGCTTATATTTTTATTATATAAAACTTAAATTTTATAATCAATAATTTTTTTTATAATTATTGATATAAGTCAAGTTCGTTTAAGTTATGAGGTGTTATAATACTCGCAGTGTATATTATTATGATATGCTAAACATTAAACAAGGAGAAAAAATGGCACTTTCAAGAAGAGAATTCTTAAAAAGTTCAGCGGCAGCTTCTGCAGCAGCAGCTGTTGGTATGAGTGTTCCTGCTTCACTACAAGCAGCTTCAAATGAAGCTCAAGCTGGTTGGCGATGGGATAAGGCAGCATGTAGATTTTGTGGTACTGGTTGTGGTATCATGATGGCTACTAAAAATGGTAAAATAGTAGCAGTAAAAGGGGATCCAGCAGCTCCTGTAAATAGAGGTCTTAACTGTATTAAAGGTTACTTTAATGCTAAGATTATGTATGGAGCGGATAGATTAAAAACTCCATTATTAAGAGTTGATGCAAATGGTAACTTTGACAAACATGGTAAATTCGCACCAATATCTTGGCAAAGAGCATTTGATGAGATGGAAAAACATGCTAAAAAAGCATTAAAAGAGAGTGGACCTGAAGGTGTAGCAGTATTTGCTTCTGGGCAATATACTATTATGGAAGGTTATGCAGCTCAAAAAATGATGAAAGCTGGATTTAGATCAAATGCTATTGATCCAAATGCTAGACACTGTATGGCATCTGCGGTTGTTGGATTCTACCAAACATTTGGTATTGATGAACCATCTGGTTGTTATGATGATATTGAATTAACAGATACAATCGTAACTTGGGGATCAAATATGGCAGAGATGCACCCAATTTTATGGTCAAGAGTTACAGATAGAAAACTTTCTGATCCAAAAAATGTAAAAGTTGTAAATATTCAAACATATACTCACAGAACTTGTGATTTAGGTGATTTTAATATTATCTTTAAACCAAATACAGACCTTGCACTTTGGAACTACTTAGCTCATGAGATTGTATATAATCATCCTGAAGCAATAGATTGGGATTTTATCAAGAAAAATATTATTTTCGCAGCAAGTCCTGTTAATATGGGTTATGGTATGAGAAGAAAAGGTGAAAAATCACTTACTCCTGTAAGACCTGACGGATCAGCTGGTAAATATACTGCAAAAGAGATGGAAACTATTAATCATGAAATGGTTCATAAAGTATCTGAAGCTGAAGGTCCAGCATTATCTGTATATGGATATAAACCAGGTGATGATATGGTAAATAAACCTGCAGGTTTAAAACACTGGGAGATATCTTTTGAAGAGTATAAAAAATTCTTAGCACCATATACACTTGATTATGTTGCAAAAGTTTCAAAAGGTGATCCAGATGAATCAATCGAAAGTTTTAAGAAAAAACTTAAAGATTTAGCTGCACTTTATGTAGAAAAAGGTAGAAAAGTAGTATCTTTCTGGACAATGGGTATGAACCAACATACAAGAGGAACTTGGGTAAATACACTTTCTTATAATGTTCACTTTATGTTAAATAAACAAGCAAGACCAGGTTCTGGAGCATTCTCACTAACAGGACAACCTTCAGCTTGTGGAACAGCAAGAGAAGTTGGAACATTTGCTCACAGACTTCCAGCAGATATGATGGTTAAATCTGGTAAACATAGAAAAATTACTGAAAAAGGTTGGCATATACCACAAGGAACTTTAAATCCAGTTGGAAATCAACATATTATGAAAATCCACAGAGATATCGAAGATGGTGTAGTTAAATTTGCATGGGTAAATGTATGTAACCCTTACCAAGATAGTGCAAGTGCTAGACACTGGATCAAAGCTGCAAGAGAGATGGATAACTTCATCGTAACTTCAGATGGATACCCAGGTATTTCTGCAAAAGTATCAGATTTGATTTTACCATCAGCTATGATCTATGAAAAATGGGGAGCTTATGGAAATGCTGAAAGAAGATCACAACACTGGAGACAACAAGTTTTACCAGTAGGTCATGCTATGAGTGATACTTGGCAATGGGTTGAGTTTAGTAAAAGATTTACAGTTAATGATCTATGGGGACCATATACACTTAGAAATGGTAAAAAATTAGCAGATGTAAGAGGTAAAGCTAAAGCAATGGGATACAATGGCGATACTACTATGTATGAAATCCTATTTGATCATGAAAGATCTAGAAAATATAAAATTGATCTAAACTCTTTCCCTCAAAAAGGTTATGATAATACTGAGTGTCTTGGTGATAGCAGAAATGTTAGAGGTGAAAATGGAGAAGTATTTAAAGGTTATGGATTTATGCTTCATCAATACCTATGGGAAGAGTATGCTTCATTTGGTAGAGGACATGGACATGATCTTGCTGACTTCGTAACATATCACAAAGTAAGAGGACTTAAATGGCCAGTTGTTGATGGTAAAGAAACATTCTGGAGATTTAATGTTAAATATGATCCTTATGCTGCAAAACATGCAAAAGAAGCTGGAAGAAATAGTGAATTTGCATTCTATGGACCACTAGCTAAAGCACTTAAACAAGGTGATTTACGAGGTATGGATAAAGGTTCTAAGAAAAAATCTCTTAAAAATAAAGCTAAAATCTTTGCAAGACCATATATGGAGCCACCAGAAGTTCCAGATGCAGAATATGATACATGGTTATGTACAGGTAGGGTGCTTGAACACTGGCATAGTGGAACTATGACTATGAGAGTTCCTGAACTTTATAGAGCTGTTCCAGAAGCACTTTGTTATATGCATCCAGCTACTGCTAAAGAGAGAGGTCTAAAAAGAGGAGATCTTGCTTGGGTTGAATCAAGAAGAGGAAAAGTTAAAGCTAGAGTTGAAACTAGAGGAAGAAACCGACCTCCTAGAAGTTTGGTATTTGTGCCATGGTTTGATGAAAGAATACTTATCAATAAAGTATGTCTTGATGCAACTTGTCCACAATCTAAACAAACAGATTATAAAAAATGTGCGGTTAAAATTTATAAAGCATAATTTGTAATTAAATATATAAGAAGTAAAATATGGTAGATGATAGAAGAAAATTTATACTAAATATGGCACGAGGGGTAGGTTTAACTGCCCTTGGTGGACTTATGTGGAGTGCTTATGTAGATGAAGCTACAGCTAATAAGCTAATCCTTAGACCACCTGGTGCTATAAAAGAAGAAGAGTTTTTAAAAACTTGTATAAAATGTGGATTATGTGTAGAGGCTTGTCCTTATGATACATTAATTTTAGCAAAACCAGGAGACAATAAACCTCTTGGAACTCCATACTTCACACCAAGAGATATTGCATGTTATATGTGTGATGATATACCTTGTGTGCCAGTATGTCCAAGTGGTGCTTTAGATCAAAAAAGTGTTACAACTAATGGTAAGCTAGATATTAATAAAGCTGATATGGGTGTAGCGGTAGTTGATACTAAAAATTGTATAGCATTTTGGGGTATTCAATGTGATGCTTGTTATAGAGCTTGTCCACTTTTAGATAAGGCTATCAAACTAAAATATGATCAAAATACAAGAACTGGTAAACATGCTTTTTTAAAACCAATTGTTGATAGTGATTATTGCACAGGTTGTGGGCTTTGTGAACATGCTTGTGTTACAAAAAAAGCAGCTATTACAGTATTGCCTAGAGATATAGTTTTAGGTGCAGTTGATACTAACTATATTAAAGGTTGGGATAAAAAAGATGAGAGCAGATTAAAAGATGCAAAAGAGATACATACTCAAACTGAAAGAAGTAAGAAAAAAGCAGTTGATTATGTAAATGATTTTAATTTAGAGGATTATTAAGATGAAAAGTTTTTGGAAACATTATAGATTTTTAATCTTAAGACGAATCACTCAAATTACTATTATGCTTTTGTATATAGGTGGTAATATTTGGGGATGGAAGATGTTACAAGGTAATCTTAGTTCATCGATGGTTCTTGGAACTATACCACTTAGTGATCCTTTTGCTGCTTTGCAGATGTTTAGTGCTGGTGCTGTTATGGCGACTAATATTTTAGTAGGTGCTGCTATTATTACAACATTTTATTTAGTAGTTGGGGGAAGAGTTTTTTGTTCATGGGTATGTCCTGTCAATATGATTACAGATGCTGCTAATTATATAAGACGAGTTTCTGGACTTAATCAGATACAAAAAAGACAACCTGCTACTAGAAATATGAGATATTGGGTATTGGCACTTAGTTTGATTCTATCATATATTTTAGGTGTAACTGCTTTTGAATTTATATCTCCAATATCTATAACTCATAGAGCTATAATATTTGGGTTAGGATTTGGTTGGGCAGCTATGCTTGTGATCTTTTTATTTGATCTTTTTATATTAAAAAATGGATGGTGTGGGCATATATGTCCACTTGGTGGATTTTATTCGGTTTTAGGAAAATTTAGCCTAATTAGAGTAGATCATAATGAAGAAAAATGCACAGTTTGTATGAAATGTAAAGAAGTTTGCCCTGAAAAGGAGGTCTTGTTTATGGTTGGAAAATCAAGTGAACAAGTGCTTATGGGTGAATGTACAAATTGTGGTAGATGTGTTGAAGTTTGTGACGACGATGCATTGAATTTTTCAATAAGAAAATTTATACAGGAGAAACAAAATGTTAAAAAGAACTAAGTTAATAGCTTTAAGTTTAGTAGCAGGAACTGCATTATTCGTTGGTTGTGCCAGTGATGACAATGTAAGTGCTGCAAAAAAAGTAAGTTCTGAACAATTAAGCTATAGAAGTGCACCATTAAATGCAAATGTAGAAACACCAAAAGTTGTTTATAGTAATGCAGCAGCTGGAACAAGTAAGAAAATTAAAAGAGCATTCCAAGATGCTCCACCTATGATACCACATAGTGTAGAGGGGATGTTGCCTATTACAAAAGATAACAATCAATGTATCACTTGTCATGTTGATAGTGCACCTTATGATAAATCAATCCCAAGTGTGCCAGTATCTCATATGACAAATTTTAGACCTGATACTAAAATTGCAAAAGATGGTGAAATTGAGAAAAATGGAAAAGTTATTGTAAACTCATCAAGTGAAAAACTTGCAGATGTGTCTATTAAATCAACAGGTGGTAAACTTTACCCAGGTAGATTTAATTGTTCTCAATGTCATGCTCCACAAGCACAAAATGTTAAATTATTAACAGATAATAAATTCCAACCAGAATATACATCTAAAGATGGTGCTTTTAAATCATCTTGGGATGACAAAAAATTTATGGAAGATATAGATACTACTAAGTAGTATTTATTATTAAGTATTAAGTGAAAAGCTAAGCTTTTTACTTAATTGCTTAGTTTGTGAAATATAGATGCAAAGAAGAGATTTTTTTAAAAGTTTTGCAAAACCTTTTAAAGAAAAGGATGAGTTAGTAGTAAGACCGCCATATTTTTTAGATGAAGATGACTTTAAAAATGGTTGCATAGATTGTGTTGATAAAGCTTGTGCAACGATTTGTGAAGAAAAGATTATTATTATACAACCAGATGGCACACCAAAACTAGATTTTACAAAAAGTGGATGTAGTTATTGTGATGAATGTGCAAATGCTTGTATTAAAGATGTATTAAAAATAGAAAATCGAAAAAATATTCAAGTAGAGTTTAGTATAGATAGATTAAAATGTATGAGTTGGAATAATACTATGTGCTTTAGTTGTAAAGATCCGTGTTTAGATAATGCTATAGATTTTACAGCTATGTTTAGGCCAATAATAGATATTTCAAAATGCACAAGTTGTGGATATTGTGTAGGTGTTTGTCCTACAGATGCAATTAAATTAGAAGTTAGGAGTTAAAATGGCAGTAAAATTTATATCGTATGTAGAAGCTGATGGTATCGGTGGATGGTATATTAAATTAAAAGATACATTAGAAGATAACGAAGTGATATGTAAAGATTTGGATGAATATAAAATCAAACTTGAAGAGATGGCAGCAGAGTATGGTAATGATATAGAGGTTCAGTGGAAAAGATCTAAGCTTTTAACTCCTGCTAATATTCAAGAGATTCAAGAAAAGATGGATCAGCTTCAAAAGGATTATCAAGATGAGATCGATCAGTTAAACAACAATGAAGTAGATTTTCCAAATAGAGATTTCTCAAAAGAGCAAACTGATGTATAAATTATTATTAGTTTTTTTTATTTTATTAATAAATGCTTATGGTATTAAAACTTTAAAACCAACTTCTATATATAAATCAAAAGGAAGTGTATTAGATATTGTAGTAAAAAATGGTAAAATTTATACTTCTACTAGTGCAGGGCTTGTTGATGTAATTGATTTTAAATCAAAAAAGATTATACAAGAGATTAAACTACCAAAAATTCATGACTTTATGGGTGATCTTATTGATTCACATCTAGTAAGTGTAGATGCTTTTGGTGATAAAATCTTATTTGTTGCACAAGCTGAACATGGTAAAAATGAGATATATTTGTATAATAAAAAATTAAAACAAATTATATCAAAAGAACAAGGATTATCGATAGTAAAAGCTAGATTTATCAATGATAGATATTTTATTTTTGCAACTTTAGATAGTGAGTTATATTATTTTGATCTTAAAGCAAAAAAGATTTTATGGAAAGCAGATATTAGAGCAGATGATGAAGAGTTTAATTCTAAGTTTTCAGATTTTGCATTTAATAATGATAAAACTAAGATTGCTGCAGCAGATGAAAGTGGAAATGTTAAGATATTAAATCTATCAACTAAAAAAGTTGAAAAGGTTTTAAGTGGAGTAAATCTTGATAATATTTTTAAATTGGATTGGAAACAAAATTTAATTATTACTGCAGGAAAAGATAAAAAAGCTGTTATTTATGATTTGTCTTCAAATACACATTATATTATGTCTACAGATTTTTTTATATATGGTGCAGCACTTAGTTCTGATGTAACATTGGGTGCTTATTCATTGGATCCGCAAAATAATGTAGTGGTATTTAATATAAATACAAAAGCAAAAAAATATAAACTTACAGATAATAAGATGACAATTACATCTATAATATTTATCAATAATCATGAAGTTATAATAGCTTCAGATTCAAATCAAATTAATTATTATAAATTAAAATAAAGGAAAAAAATGAACATATCAAGTATAGTAGTGCAAACATTACCAAAGTATTTAGATCAAGTAGTAGAGGACTTAAAAAAATGTGAAGTGTGTGATTATCACCTACATGATGAAAAAGGTAGAGTGATTATCACAATAGAGGGTAAAGATGTATCGGAAGAGCTTTCAAAATTAAGAGTTATAGAAGCGATACCTCATGTGATTACAGCAGATATGCAGATGGCATATAGTGAAGATGAGCTTGATGAACATATGGAAGTGTTAAACAATGCAGATGCAGTGCCAAAGATGTTAAATGATGATACAATAGATCCAAAAGATATAGTTTATCGAGGGGATTTAAAGAAAAAAGATTTAGAAGGTTTTGCAAAAACTTTTGATAAAGTTGATTAGACTTTATAAACAATTTTATTTGTAAGTGATGAGATTTAAAAAAGTTTATATTGAGCTTACAAATATTTGTGGGCTAAGTTGTAGTTTTTGTCCTACAAAAACTTTACCAACTTCCACTATGAGTTTAGATTTTTTTGAAAAAATTTTAACTCAGTTACAACCATACACAAAAGAGATCACCTTTCATATCTTTGGTGATCCTTTGACTCTATCAAATCTATTGCAATATCTTGATATTTCTAAAAAATATAATTTTAAAGTTCATCTAGTAACTACTGGATATTATCTTAAAAATTTTGATCTTAATCTATTCTTACATCCTGCTATAAAGCAGATAAATTTTTCACTAAATAGTTTTGATAAAAATGATATGAATATGACACTACAAGAGTATTTAGAGCCTATATTAAAGTTAAGTGATCTAAAAATTCAAAATAAAATAGAGAGTTTTATAAATCTAAGATTATGGAATCTGGATAATCAAAATCAAATAAATAGTTTTAATCAAAATGTTTTTGATATATTAGAACAGCATTTTGGTATAGATCTGTCGCAAATAGATTATAATTCAATTCGTTTAGGTTATAAGGTAAAACTTGATTTTGATAAATATTTTCAATGGCCTAGTTTAGATTCTACACACAATACAAATAATTATTGTCAGGGGTTAGATTCACATTTTGGTATATTAAGCTCAGGTGTAGTAGTTCCTTGCTGTTTGGATAGTTATGGGATAATAAATTTAGGTAATTTACATAATCAATCGTTAAAAGATATTTTAAATTCAAAACGAGTTCAAAATATTATAGAGGGTTTTAAAAATAATATAGCAGTTGAACAGTTGTGTAAAAAATGTAGTTATAAAGATAGATTTTGCCAATTAAAATAATTTTATTAATTGGTGGAGTCGTCGAGAATTGAACTCGAGTCTTAAAACAGTTCATATTAGCGTCTACATGCTTAGAAGAGTTGAAAAAATTCACTTCAAAGCTACTCAACTCGCAAAGAAAACTTTGAAGCTAAGATTTAAAATGTCCTATTTAAAATAATCACTTCTAAATAGTAATCTATCTGGAATGAATCCACATATATCTACATAGATAGAATCTGTAGTGTGAATCTCCATGGTCTCAACCCAATTAAGGGGAGTCCGTATAAGTTAAAACTTACGCAGCTTTTGCGTAAGCTGGAGCGTAATCTGTATTGTTTGCGTCTAAAAAAAATGGATAGATTTACGATATATCCAAATCGACATGCAACTAATACTCACTGCTCTAATCGATACCTGGTCGACCCCGATTAAAAAAGTGTGCAATTATATCAAAATTTTAGTATAATATCAAGATGAATATTAGAAAACTTGATAAACAACATACTTGGCATCCATACAACTCACTACCATCTATGACAGATATATTAGCAGTTAAAAAAACTTATGCTCAAACTATTGTGCTAGAAGATGACACAAAGCTAGTAGATGGTATGAGTTCGTGGTGGAGTGCAATTCATGGATATAATCATCCAAAATTAATAAAAGCATTGAATAAACAAGCTTCAAAGATGCCACATATTATGTTTGGAGGACTTACTCATAAACCAGCTGTTAAGCTTTGTAAAATTTTGGCAAAGCTAACTAAACTTCCTAGTGTATTTTTAGCTGATAGTGGTAGTGTTAGTGTAGAAGTAGCACTAAAAACTGCGATACTTTACCAAAAAGCAAAAGGTAAAAATCTTCATAAATTTATAGCACTAAACAATGCTTATCATGGCGATACTTTAGGTTGTATGGGGGTTTGTGATCCACAAAACTCTATGCATAGTTTATATGGAACTTATTTGCCAAATCATATATTTTGCAATATAAAAGATATAGAAAAAACTATCAAAAAATATCACAAAACTGTAGCAGGGGTGATAGTTGAGCCTATTGTTCAAGGTGCAGGTGGTATGAAAATATATGATCCAAAATATCTAAAAATTGTGCGAAAATTATGCACCAAATATGATCTGGTTTTTATAGCTGATGAGATTGCAACTGGTTTTGGACATACAGGGAAGATGTGGGGGTGTGATCATGCAGGTATAACTCCTGATATTATGACTGTAGGTAAATCTTTAACAGGTGGAGTAATGACACTTTCTGCTATGTGTACCACTAAAAATATAAGCGAAACTATTTCAAATAGTAGTGTTGGTGTGCTTATGCATGGACCTACATTTATGGGGAATCCTCTTGCTTGTAGTGTAGCAAATGCTAGTATTGAATTGCTATTAAAGTCAAAATGGAAACAAAAAGTAAAAAAAATAAATAAAATTTTTCAAAAAGAGTTAGAGCCACTAAGAAAATTATCTATTGTCAAAGATGTAAGATATATAGGAGCTATTGGTGTAGTGGAGCTTACAAGTGATAAATATGCTCAAAAACTACAAGAGTTTTGTGTTAAAAACAAAGTGTGGTTAAGACCATTTGGTAAGCTATTTTATAGTATAGTTTCATATAATATAAAAACTAAAGAGTTATTAAAAATTACAAGAACTATGAAAAAAGCATTGGAGAATATAGATGGATAAAAAAGGTATTTTAATCATAGGTGCTGGTGGAGTAAGTACAGTTGCTACAGTAAAATGTGCCAAAAATATAGATATATTTGAGCATATCACACTTGCAAGTAGAAGAATAAGTAGTTGTGAAAAACTGCAAAAAATTACAAAAGAAAAAACAGGACTTACTATAGATATAGAGCAAGTAGATGCCGATGATACAAAAGCTTTGATAAGATTAATAGAAAAAATCAGTCCAAAAGTGGTATTAAATGTAGCTTTACCATATCAAGACTTAACTATTATGGATGCTTGTAGTGCAACCAATACTCACTATATAGATACAGCAAACTATGAACACCCAGATGAAGCAAAATTTGAATACAAAGAGCAGTGGGCAAAAGATGAAGATTTTAGATCTAAAATCTTAACTGCACTACTTGGAAGTGGATTTGATCCTGGAGTTACAGGGGTATTTGTAAAATATATAGAACAAAATTATCTTGATACTATTGAGTATATTGATATTATGGATTGTAATGCAGGAGATCACGGATATGCTTTTGCAACTAACTTCAACCCTGAAATTAATTTGCGAGAAGTAAGTGCAAATGGACGATATTGGGAAGATGGTAAATGGATCACAACCAAACCACTAGAGATAAGAGTAGATCACGATTATCCAGAAATTGGGATTAAACCATCATATCTACTTTATCATGAAGAGTTAGAAAGTTTAAGCAAAAATATAAAAGGGCTTAAAAGAATCAGATTTTTTATGACATTTGGAGATAGTTATATACAACATATGAATTGTTTGCAAAATGTAGGGATGTTGGGTATTGAGCCTGTTGTTCATAATGGACAGAAAATAGTTCCAATAGAGTTTTTAAAGACACTTTTACCAGATCCAGCAAGTTTAGGAAAGCGAACAGTTGGTAAGACAAATATCGGATGTATTTGTGAAGGGATCAAAGATGGAATTAGGAAAAAATACTACATCTATAATGTTTGTGATCATCAGCAATGTTATAAAGAAACAGCATCTCAAGCAGTAAGCTACACTACTGGAGTTCCAGCAATGATAGGTTCAAAACTTATTTATACTAACACTTGGAATCTAAAAGGTGCTAGAAATATTGAAGAGTTTGACTCAACACCATTTATGGATGAACTAAATACTCAAGGTTTACCTTGGAAAGTAATAGAATTAGATGTATAAGATAGACTCTTATTTGGATAAATTCCAAATATTTTATTTAAATTTTTCTCTAATATTTTTATATTTTTTTATGCTATAATATCATAAAAAGTTTTAAGGATATTAGATGCAACCACTTCCAATAGGTATGAGTAATTTTAAAGTCTTACAAGATGAAAATAAATATTATGTAGATAAAACAACTAATATAAAAGAATTTTTAAATCTTGATGGTAAAACAACCATTTTAGCAAGACCTAGAAGATTTGGTAAAACTTTATTTCAATCAACACTATATTATTTCTTCTCAAATAAAGAGCAAGATGAAAGTTTATTTAAAGATACTGCTATATATCAAGACAAAGAGTTTTTCAATACTCACTTTGGAAAATATCCTGTAATATTTTTAACACTAAAAGATCTAAGAGAACCTACATTTGATAGGTTTATAGAGAATTTATCATATCTAATAAGAGGTGCTTTTTCTGTATATAAACATATTGATATAGATAAATTAGAGGATAGACACTTAGAGGATACGTTTAAAGCTTTATCTGAAGGAAAGATAGCTAAGGAAGGAATTGTTGAGGTATTGAAGGGCTTTTGTGAGTATCCAGATAAAAGTATTGATGAAATCTTAGAGATTAAAGGATTAAAAGGCTTGTCAAAAGAAGAGGTTGAGAAAATAATTGTAGAAACAATTAAAGAGCATTTAGATGTGGTTAAAGAAAAAGGAGAAAAAGCTTATGGATTCCTAATGGGTAGATGCATGGCTAAGTTAAGAGGAAAGGCTGATGGTAAGTTAGTTAATGATATATTGAGAAAGAAGCTAAAAGAATTCATGCAAAACCTTTAAGGGAATAATTTTTTGCACCCTCTACTCCCTTAGCTGAAGTTTTTGCTGTCTCTGATGAACCTGCCACCAAATAATAAGTAACTATCATTGCACTCAATATTATTCCCGCTATTAAAACTCCTGTTTCTAAGGATATTTGCCCTCTTTTGCTATTAATTATCATCATAATCACCCTTACATACTAAAACTCCAGAGATTGTGAGG
>OFBC01000058.1_pt1 | contig 16839 bp, 15 predicted proteins | sample 1520411 | NCBI WGS metagenome assembly OFBC01 (sample SAMEA3696446, study PRJEB22514) | metagenome | biome: water; feature: marine; material: hydrothermal vent | place: Pacific Ocean | collected 2014-08-12 | depth 1521 m
AGAAGGCATAGAAGTAATTTATCCTCATCTGGCAGAATTTATTTTACCCATAGCAACCGTGATTTTAACATGTTTATTTATGCTCCAAAAAAAAGGCACAGAAAAAATAGCTAAACTGTTCTCTCCAATTATCATTGTCTGGTTTGTTTCCATTGCCTTCGTTGGACTGGTCAATCTCTTAAAAATGCCTTCTCTGCTAAAATCAATAAATCCTTATTATGCTTACCACTTTTTAATCTGCCATCCTCTGGGAATTATTTTCCCTGTTTTGGGCTATATAGTGTTGTGTATCACAGGAGGAGAAGCCCTATATGCAGATGAAGCTCACTATTCAAAACCAGCTATTCGCCTGGCCTGGATAATGGCAGCTATCTGTCTGTTAATAAATTATTTAGGCCAAGGGGCCTTTATCTTAAATCATCCTCTTTCCCAAAACCCTTTTTTTGATATGAGCATCCCCTTTGGACATACCTTTTATCTTTACCTTCTGGTCCTAGCCACTCTGGCCGCAATTATTGCCAGCCAAGCCATGATAACTGGCTCTTTTTCCACCTATAAACAGGCCATGGAACTACGCATGTTGCCCAGAGTAGAAATCAGAAATACTTCTCATAAAACCGCTGGACAAATTTATATCCCTGCTGTGAACAGGGCCATGTTTTTGGCCTGTCTAACTACTGTATTTATTTTTAAAAAATCCGATGCCCTGGGAGATGCCTATGGCCTGGCAGTAACAGGAGCTTTTATTGGAACAACTCTTATGATGAGTACTCTTCTGTTTTTGCGCAACTACAATCACCTAAAAAAATTTCTGCTTTTCTTACCTTTGCTGATCATTTTTTTAATGTTTGATTCTGTATTCTTTTTCTCTAACCTGGGCAAAATTCCAACTGGAGGATGGTTTCCTCTAGTAATAGCTGCTTTTTTAGTCGGGACCATGCTAGCTTGGAGACAGGGTTCAACCTTACTCTATAAAGCCATTCCTAAAATGAGTTTAAACAATTTTTTAGCCAAATTAGAGTCTAAGCAGCTAGCTATTTTAAATGGCACCAATATTTACATGACCTTAAATCCAGATATGATGCCAGGATGTCTCCTGGAAGAAATAAAAGAAGGCTGGATTAAAAAAACAGTGATTTTGGCCACCATTCAAAATACCCATCTTCCCTGGGGGATAAATTATGAAAAAAAACTTTTGGCAACAAGCTTAAATAAAAACGTTTCCATCTATCAAGTAATTATAAAAAAAGGTTATATGCGACTTTTTGTAAATGTGCCCGCTATAATAAAAACTCTTGGTTTTGACCGGGAACCCAGAAGATTTGTTTTTAGTCTCTGGAATCCTATTGTAGTGGAAAAAACATGGAAAAAATGGTTGTTAAATTATTTTATACTAATTTATAAAAACACGTCTTCTCTTACTACCAGATTTTCTATCCCAGCAAAAGAACTGATCTATCTTGGCAAAGACGTAGAAATCAAATTTTAAACTTGATTGCACCTCTTAAGCTATATAAGAATCGCCTGCAAAAAGAAACTCTTTGCAGGCGATTCTTAAAACGATGTTTTGGACTTTTAGCGGTCAACTCTTAAAAAACTCATCCCGACTTCCCATCTCCTATTTTCCTGACTTCCTCTTCCTCCTGTCTATCAGCAACCTGGTCACTCCTGCCAGCAAACCGCAAACCGCGCCCAGAACCAGTGCCCTTGCTGGCAACATACCAAACCATCCGGCAATCAGACCAACAGATGCACCTAAAATAATGCCTTTTCCTATTGGATGATCCATAATATTCTCCTCTGCTCTGCTATTTTTTGTTAATCCACATCAAAAGTATGCCAGCTTGACCTACCTGAGTGAATATTGTCAAGAGGAAGGTTTTCTATAGGCAACTGTTCAATATATCCTGGACTGGTCGGCAAAAATACCTGTGGGGGCTTATTCCTTCCCATTTGCAAGGTTGGTGTAGGAGAAAGTCCAGGTCCTATACTTCTAACAAATTCAATATAATCCTCATCTTCATCCCCAAAAACATTTTTAGTCCATGAACTGCCAGTTAAATAGTAAAGACTATAAAGAAAACTTTCCCCTTCACTCTGACACAGGTCATCTCCTGGACAATATGATGTTATATTGACAAGGCCACCAAGCAATGTGGGTTGTCCCACAACTCGTTCACCAATACATTGTACCAACTTTCTTCGCCAGCCATCAATATTGTTCTGTCCAGTATTATCTACATCTTGCAGTAAATAATCAACTAAATCCTGGAAAGTTTCAGGCGCGCCCTCATTACTGCGGAATTGTGAAAAACAATCAGTAGAACCGTCCAGACATTTTAAAAGCAAAGTAGAATTATCAAGAACAATATCTGTTAAATCAACAATATTGGCATCAACAATAATAGTCCAATTATTAGGAGTGCCACTGCTTAAATTGGTCTCTGTAAAGTATGGATCTTTAAGACCATAAATCCACTGCTCAGATGTGTCCAGCTTATCCTCTACAGTCCAGAAACGACCAGTCCCAAAATAAACCCATAAATTACCGCCTTGCCAACCTATGTTAGGTGCAGATGATATTGGGCCAGGGGATTGATATAAGGTTCTTAACTGCCACTGCCCGGCATCCAGGTAAAGGGCATCCTGATTACCTTCATCAAACATATTCAATCGTTGCAAAGTACCACTTAAATCACCCTGATTATCATTTTCTACCGTACCAAAATAAAAACAATCAGTAAAAAAATCAAAATTATAATCCACAGCCACAAAGTCAGAAACAGACACTCCAGCCGCGCCAGAACCAAGCCCTTCTGTTATACAACCAAGCTGAGTCTCACCAGGAGTTTGCTGTAAATCAGGCAAACGCAGGGACTTTTCAGGATGATTTACCAGATATTCATCCAGGGGGAGTACAACAATAGCAGGGGCTGGTTTGCCAGTTCCATCTAAACTCTGGGGGCCTGTACCAATGACCAGGTACCATTTGAAACCGGTTGCATGTTTTAAAGGAACAACAACGGGCGAAAATAGTGTAAAGCCAATATCCAGCAAAGGCCCGGAAGCTGAAGCAGTAGCAGCACTACCTGAGCCTGTAGAGGCTTCAGGGGATCCTGTAAATTCTCCCAGCAATGTTGGAGGGGATTCTGGATCAGTGATGTCCAGAATAAAATAAGAAGAAATAAAGGCACGATTGCCAAGTTCTACCCGGGTATCACCGGCACTGCCACCAAAACGCATGCCCCCAACCAAAATAGTACCCCAGCCGCCTGGATGTGTTTCATCATTATTAAATATCTTCACATCAAAAACCCGTGGTTTTAAATCCACATAATATTTATGCTCATAAGCTGGATCCAGCAAACATTCCAGATGTGGAAGTAGATTATATGGAATATAGGCCCACATTTCTGCCCCTAATTCTGGGCCATTATTTGTATAGGTTGATGAAGAAGAATCATAATGGCGATAAAATTTCTTTTCATCTGATTTGTAAAATCCACTGTTAATAGCATGTAGCATACCATCATTAGCGCCAAAATAAACCATTGTCCTTCTATTTTTATATTTTTTATAAAATGTACTATAACTTGTATCTCCCCAGTAAAGATCATAATTTTCAGCTGGCGCGCCAACAACCACTGGAGAAGAATAAATTACGTCACCAAGCCGCCACACAGCTTCTTCATCATTGTTATCCAGATCATAATCATAGCGTAAATAACGTGATCTTGTGCCATTTTGTTCTATTCCCCTTATCCAGTTAATAACCGTAGCATTAATATCTGACCTACCATCTCCGTCTAAATCAAATAAATTGGCATTTGCCTCTTCAAAATCAACAACTTCACCACTATCTATCACCCCATCGTTATCCAGGTCCATCCAGGTAAAAATATAGCGCTGATTAGACGTAAAATCAGTATATGGACTTCTGTTTGTAGCAAGGTAACTCTCATTTCTGCTATTTAACCAATTAGCAGCGGACCAGAGAAATTTAATTTCGTCAATTTCTTTGACAGTACCATTGCAAACGTCATTGCTCACATTGCCGCCTACACAAACCCTTGTGCGTCCCTCATGTTGATCATAAAAAAGAGCAATCTGTTTATCTTCATCATCTAAACCCTGATTTAAATTGCTATCTTCATATAATACGCCTGCATCATTTATTAAAAAGGCATGAACATCACCTACCCAGGTAACTTCGTTACCATAAGCATCATATTTTTTGGGCCAGAAAACAGCTTGAAATATGGCTCCTGCCCCACTTCGGTCAGAAGATATAACTGAAGCAGCAGAACCAGAAGACATGCGCTCTAAAATTTTACTGAACGTCCTGTTCAAAGTTGTTTCCAGTTCTCGGCCTGACATGGCCTCAAAATAGTTATCAGGCACACCATCATGGTCTTGATCCCATTCTTCCTGCAGGTCTGGCAAATTATTGCCATTACGATCAACAAAACCACCATTTTTGGCAGCATCTTTTAAAAGCTGAGAACCTGACCCAAAGGCAAACAGAGTATATAGATCAATGCTTTGAATACCCTGTAAATCTGAACGTAAGTCAGTAGTATGCGCCCAGAGAGCAATATCATCAAGATAGTCTGAGCCAGAGCTGGCATAAGCGCCAGGATCATTGTTATCTCCATCATAATCCTGATATGCAGATGGAATATTTAAATCCATTGTTGATTCGCCATCAGTAATGATAATTACATTTTGTCTGGTGCAATATATAAGTTCATTGCGATCTGAAAAATAATATGGGTCAGGATAATCATGATTATTATTATCTAAATTATAACTATCATCCTCATAATGAGGACCATTGCCATCACTATTCGAATCTGATTGCTGGATATACCCTATTACAGTATATAATGCTTCAGCCAAAGGAGTCCATGTGGCTGGTAACTCACTACATGTGGCTGGTAACTCACTATTAATTGCATTCTTTATTTCAGCAAGGGGAGCTCCCATATATTTTCTTATCTCTGCACCTGTATCATAATCACCATCATTATCAAAAACAAATAAGGACAAACGCATCCTGCCAGCAATGTTATCCAGAACACCTCTGGGTTCTTCATCTACCTTAATGCGTAGATAAAAACGTCCAAAAGTATTAGTAGCAGGTGAAATATGCCACCTTTCTTGAGCAGTAGCTCCTTCACCATAATGTTCTATAGTTTTTACTTGATAGATTTCAAAAAAATATTGGCCGGCCCATTGGGCTATACCTATACTGGTTCGGAAAGGTGTCATATATGTAGCATTGCCATTTAATCCAGTATGTGCTTCAGTATCGTTATAAACATGATATTGACCTCTACTATCATAACCATCAGTTAATTCTATTCGCAAAAAATATTCTCCGTTAATAACTTCATATTTCCCTCCGGTTAATACTTTTCTAGCTATATCTATTCTATGCATGGTTATCCAGTTCAAAAAATTTCCATTCCATTGGCCTGTTGTTGATTTATAAAAATATCCATTTTCTCCGTCTTTATGATAATCATAATTACTATAAGGATCAAAATAGCCATAATATTCATATGTACTATTATATCCAGCATAAGCTCTCCTATCGCCAGAAGAATTTGTATCATCATAATTCCAATAAACATGCCTTTCCTGATATGCATGTTCAAACATACTTCCTGAGTTATCAAGAATAATAGTCGTTGAAGGTGTTACTTCATTTGATAAAAATGGAGGGATGGCTGTATATTTGCTGCAATCAATCATACCTGCAAAAGTTGATATAGGGTATAAACATATTGACAGACATAGTTTACATAAAACTATAACCTTTAATTGTCTCATAGAAACTCCTTTTGCAGACGACTCTGGCTTTAAATATTTTTAGCGTCCACCACTGCGATATCTATATATTTCAGCCAGACTGGACTTTGCTTTTCCTTCAGTACTATTGCCCGTAGCAACAAGTTTATAAACAAGGCTTACATTGCTTCCGCTTCCAGCTCCTTTACCCAATCCTTCATATCCAGCAGCAATAATAATTGACCCGCCTTCAGGCACTTCTAGTCCCAGCTTTTGTACATTAACCTGGCTGATGACCTTACCATCTTTTTTCAGCAGCAACGTAGAATTATTATTTAACAATGTATCACCAATGTTTTCCAGCGTATAAGAAGATGTACCATAATTAATTATTATCGAAGTATTGTTATCACCACCTCTTGAATCAATAGCATAGCCAATCATCTCTTCTGCTGCAAAAAACCCTGAGTCTGCTCTAAAATGAGCCTGATTTCCTAATTTTGTATTTCTGGTTAAAAAAAGATCCATAATCACATCATGGGCAACTCCCATAATGACCACCCCTAAAAAAACCAGAACAATTATGGTTAAAACCAGGATCGAACCTTCACTTTTATCTTTTGTATTCATCTTATTCTCCAACAATAATTTTCTCGCCACTCAAACTATGATTTCCATAAAATGACCAGTTTACTGTAATTGTAACAAGCCACAATGGCCGTCCATCTGAAACCAGCATCCCCTTTTCTGCACGCCAAAATAATTTATATCTTATAGAAGCAATTGTGCTGGTTATAGTTCCACTTTCATCAGCATGATTACTTCCCCAACTAGCTACCTGACAACCTAAAATATCCATTTGTGAAACCATAAGTTCCTCTGCTATACTGAGTGTGTTACTGATAGCTCTGCTTTTGATTGACATATTTTGTGTTGTTACCCATGCCAGAATGCCAATACTCAAAATAGCCATTGAAACAAGTACTTCTATTAGCGTAAATCCATTTTTAGCTTTCATAATTAATCTTAAATGATTTAACTGCAGAAAGTCTAAATTATAGTTTTTAACAAAATTATTGCTGCCTAACATCTTAAAAACATTGAACATAACAAAGCCTGTAAAAAGAGACTTTTTGCAGGCGACTCATTGTACGTTGCGTATCCATATTTTTCGGTGTGCCAGAAGATAATGATATCCTCCAGGCAGGTTAGATATATTTTCACCTGCCAGAGTATATGTCTTGTTATCCTGATAACCTGGTTGAATCCGATCAGATTTAAAAAGTAAAAACACCCATACTCCTTTCACATTTTGTGGATTATCTGGTACATTTAACCACGTAGTTCCATCTTCTGTATATTGTATATGAAATTTCCAGACATTGGAAGCGACTTCCCAGAATATCGTTGATGAATATGCATAATTTTTCAATTTTAAAATTGAATCTTCAACAACTACTTTTATAGGTGCAACCATGAATACATCACTATCATCAAAAAGCCTCTTAACATTTTGATCAAGAAGAAACGGATCATCGTTCTTAATCACTTTATAAAACACATCGCCATTTAAATCAGGAAAAAATGCAATATATTTTTTAAATGATGAATCTAAAACAGATATTTTCGGACTCTTTATATTTTTAAAATCAATTAAGTTTGCATCTTCATAATTGCCATTTACCTCAGCTATTTTTTTGAATGCCATTGTTACGATTACTGAATCTGATTTATCAGATAGAACATTATTATCTTGTATATCATATAAAAATGTATTAATTGTTAATTTAGAACCATTTGAATCATCACCGATCATCACTTTTCCATTTTTAAAACTGTCATAACATCCAAAACCGGCATGAGCAAAAACGAATTGCAGACGTTCAAGTGCAACACGAGCATTCATATATAAATTTATAATTTCTTCTTCTGTAGCAGATCGTTGTGATTGAATTCTAAAAATACTATAAATTGCTGACATTAGTATCAACATTGAAACTATAGCAACCAACAATTCAATTAATGAAAATCCTCTAAGTTTACTCTGGGCATACATCATCTATATATATCCTTCCCGAACTCCTTACAACAATTTTACATTTCTTTTGATTTGAATAAATATAAAATACACTATTAGTTGCTGTACCAAGAGATGAAAATGATATAGAAGTATTATTAGTTTCCAGATTCAGTCCATAATCTAATGTAGCATTAAACAATCTTGTGCCATCATCCTTAGTTGCAGAATATGTTTCTCCATTTACATCAAACTCCACTCTGACAGTTTTATTTTCCTTAATAGCCGTGCTCCTGGCAAACAAAAGATTACTACGCAAGTTGTATGCAGCAGCTTTTAATTTTGAGGTAGTCGTATTTAAACTTACAAACCCAATCCCTGTCAAAATTGAAATAATGACGACCACTATTAAAACTTCAATCAGACTTACACCTGAATTATCCTGATCAAGTAGCATTTTTTGCTCCTGTAATCTTCTTGACTTTTCATGATTCCTGAGTGAAATATGGAGTTTTCATACCTTAAGGAGAAGTATTCATGCCTGTTTTAGTTGTCAATGTTGACCATATTGCCACTTTACGTCAAGCAAGACTGGGTAAAGAGCCAGATCCCGTTACTGGAGCCCATCTGGCAGAACTGGCTGGAGCACAGGGCATTATTGTTCACCTCCGTGAAGACCGACGCCATATCCAGGACAAAGATGTTGAACTTTTAAAAACAACTTTAAAAACCAACCTGCACCTGGAAATGGCTGCCACTGAAGAAATGCAGAAAATAGCCCTGCACACTCTCCCGCACATGGTCTGCCTGGTGCCGGAAAAACGTCAGGAACTAACAACTGAGGGAGGACTTAATTGTCTGGGCCGCGAACAGGAACTAAAAGAATTTCTTGCACCACTTAAGAAAAAGGGAATAAAAACCAGTCTCTTTATAGACGCTGAGAAAGAGCAGATTGAGGCAGCAGCCCAAATTGGCACTGAATACATTGAAATCCACACCGGACATTTTGCAGACGCCCAAAACACAGATGACCAGCAAAAGGAATTTCAAAAAATCGTTACAGGCATCGAATTCGCGCAAGAGTTGAAACTCAAAGTCAATCTCGGACACGGTCTTAATTATCACAATATCTTAGCCTTTGCCAGGATACCGGGCATCAGTGAATACTCGATTGGCCACAGCATCATTTCCAGGGCTGTTTTCGTCGGCATATTTCAAGCCGTAAAACAAATGGTTGACATTATTGCCGGATTTACTCCCTAACAAACACTAACACCAACACTAACACAATGATACTGGGACTGGGACTGGACATAGTTGAAATTGAACGCATATCCCGAAGTTATGCCAGATTTAGAAATCGGTTGATAAAGAAAATACTTACAGCAAAGGAAATTGAAAGTCTTCCCCAGAATCCTGTTTCCTATTTAGCTTCACGTTTTGCAGCTAAAGAGGCCGGAGTCAAGGCTCTGGGGACAGGTTTCGCAGAAGGGATTACCTTTCAGCATCTGGAAATTAAATCCTCAAAAACCGGTCAACCATATTTATATTTTTTTGGCCCGGCTTACAAAAAAGCCATGTCATTGGGTTGTAAAAAAGTACATTTATCTATCACCCATAGCCAGAACACAGCCGCGGCTGTTGTCATTTTGGAGGGATAGCCTATGTTCAAACCTCTGCCAACTCCTTCAGAAATGGCCCACTGGGACTGGCTGGCCATCGAAGAATTTGGTTTACTTCCAGAGATATTGATGGAAAATGCCAGTCGCGAAGCCTTGAATATACTCAAGGACAAATTTGATTCCCTCAAGGGAAAATCAGCCCTGGTATTTGCCGGTTCAGGCAATAATGGGGGCGATGCCTTTGCCCTGGCCAGGCATTTATGTAACCATGACGTTAAATTGATAATCTTGCATACCAGACATAGAAAAGACTACAAAGGTGAAACTGCCTATCATCTTAATCTCCTGCAAAAAATGAACGTCAACTTCATGTGGCTGCCAGAATACAATCTGGATTTTATCAAAAGTGTTGACATTATTATTGACGGTCTTCTTGGAACTGGTTTTACAGGCGAGCTAAGAGATGACTATATTTCATGGATTAAAGCCATTAATAAGCTAGGACAAAACAGTTTTGTATTATCGCTGGATATTCCTTCTGGCATTGACGGGTTAACAGGAAAACCCAACCCAATAGCTGTTCGGGCTAATGTTACCATCACATTTGAAGCAGCCAAGCTTGGCCTGTTTTTACCTCCGGCAAAACCTTTTGTTGGCGAGCTTATCGTTGGGAAAATAGGCATCCCCAAAAAAATCAAAAAAGATAATCCCTGTACTCATTACGCCTTGACTACAAAAGTCCTGGACATGATTAAAGAGCCTAAAAATACCATGCACAAAGGTGAGGCAGGACATGTTCTCATTTTAGGAGGCTCACCAGGTCTCACTGGCGCACCACTTTTAGCCGCACTGGGTGCTATCCGTTCAGGCGCTGGCCTGGTTACTATTGGTTGCCCCGCAGAACTGGCTTATGAAGTTAAAAACAGCTGGCCAGATATTATGACTTTGCCTCTTGGACAGGGCAAAAATTGGGACGAAGAGTGTATCAAGCAAGTAAAAGATAATTTTTTTAAATTTGACGCAGTGGTTTTTGGTCCTGGCCTGGGACGTACTCCAGGCACTTTAGCCTTTCTGGAAAAATATCTAGCCTTAAATCATCCCATAACTGTTTTTGATGCCGATTCTCTCTACTTCTTTGCCAGGAACCAGAGTTTATTTAAAAAGATACAGAATACTAATAATGTAATTTTCACTCCACACCCTGGCGAAATGGCCCGCTTTTTTAATACAGAAGCTGCTCAAATCAATCGTAACCGGGCAAGATTTGCCCGTGCATTTACACAAAAATTCAAGACCAACCTGGTTTTGAAAGGCGCGGCTACTGTCATTTCCACTCCCAACTCACCCATTTTAATTTCTCCTTTTGCCACCCCCAATCTGGCCCTGGGCGGTTCAGGAGATATTCTGGCAGGAATGATTGGCAGTCTTTTAGGCCAGGGTTATTCAGCCCTGGATGCCAGTGCCATTGCTGTTTATTGGCACGGCCTTGCTGGTAAAAAGCTAAAAACAGACTTTCCATACCGGGGAAATCTGGCCCAGGAAATTGCCCACATCTTGCCTCAAACCCTAGCGGAGGCCAAAAATGATCAAGGCTAAAGACATAATGTCCACCGATCCCATTGTTGTCTATCCAGAAACAGAAATTGCTGAAGCAGTAAATATTTTGCTCTCAAAACATGTCAATGGTTTGCCTGTGGTGGATAAAGAAATGCATGTGAAGGGCATACTCTGTCAAAGCGATCTCGTAGCCATGCAAAAAAAATTTCCTTTTCCTTCCATGTTCACCATTTTGGACAGTTTCCTTCCTCTTTCATCCCTGACCCACGTTGAAAAAGAACTGAAAAAAATGGCAGCAGTAAAAGTAGAAGAGGCAATGACCACTGATCCCCAGACTATTACTCCAGACACTCCACTGGAAGAAATTGCTCAAATCATGGCAGAAAAAAAATTTCATACCCTGCCAGTGGTAGAAAAAGGCAAACTCATAGGTGTTGTAGGCAAAGAAGACGTTCTTAGAACCTTATTCTCTGCCAGAAAATGAAGGTGCTTCTAAACTCGCCAGATCAAGCTCTTACATTTGGACAGGTCATTGCATCCTGCCTTTGCCAGGAAAACTATTTCCCCCCAATCCTGTTTCAGGGCGAACTGGGTGTGGGGAAAACCACAATTATCAGGGGAATTGTTTACGGCCTTCCTCATGGAGACGAGGCAGAAGTAAGCAGTCCCAGCTTTAATATTGTTAATATTTATCCAACAAAGCCTGAAACTGCTCACTTTGACCTTTATCGACTTGAAAATTTATTTGCAGAACACGACTGGGCAGAGCTGGAAGAGTCTCTTTTAAACCCAGATTATCTCATTCTCATGGAATGGAGCGAATACATGCCCGACTTCCTCTGGCCTGAAGATTATCTTCTTATTTCCCTTTCTTATCACACTGAAGGCAGGGAAATGGACATCATACCCGGAGGAAGAGGGGAAAAAATTTATAGTTGTTTAAAAAAAGTTTTAAAGGAGTAAAAAAAGACTATGCGCATTCTGGTGCAAAAATTTGGCGGAACATCTGTGGCCAATCTGGAGTGCATGCTCAAAGTGCGGGAAAAAGTCTCAGCAGCTCTGGATAAAGGGTATAAACTTGTGGTCGTGCTTTCGGCCATGTCCGGGGAAACCAATAGACTGATTGATATGGCCCAAAAGTGGTCTCCCAGACCCGATCCAGCAGAAATGGATGTCCTCCTGGCCACTGGCGAGCAAACTTCTGTGGCCTTATTCTCCATGCTCCTCAAGGACAAAGGTATCAAGGCCAGATCGTTGTTAGGCTATCAGATCCCTATTCAAACCGATAAAAGCTTTGGCAAAGCTCGCATCCTGGATATTGATACTGACAGGCTGGAACAGATGCTCTCACGCTTTGACGTACTGGTTGCTGCTGGTTTCCAGGGTTGTGACTGCGAACAAAGAATCACCACTCTTGGCCGTGGTGGTTCAGATACTTCAGCAGTTGCCCTGGCAGCAGCGCTCAAAGCTGAAATGTGTGAAATTTATACGGATGTGGATGGCGTTTATACTACGGATCCCAATATCTGCTCCAGAGCCAGAAAAATTCCTAAAATTGCCTATGATGAAATGCTGGAAATGGCCAGTATGGGGGCAAAAGTTTTACAAATCCGGTCAGTGGAATTTGCTAAAAAGTATAATGTTCCGATTCATGTAAGATCAACTTTCTCTGATGAACCAGGAACCTTAGTTATACAGGAGGACGAAACAATGGAATCTGCAATGGTATCAGGTATTGCTTATGATAAAGACCAGGCCAGAATCACTCTGGTTGATGTCTATGATGAGCCAGGTATTGCTGCTCGAGTATTTGAACCAATTGCCGCGGCAAATATTGTGGTAGATATGATTGTTCAAAACCCAAGCCGCGAAGGCCGCACAGATATGACCTTTACAGTACCTAAAAGTTCTCTGGAAGACACTCTGGCTATTATTGAAAAAATCAAAACTGATATTGGTGCCAGAGATATCCTGGCAGACCCCAACGTAGCCAAGGTTTCAGTTATAGGCGTGGGTATGCGCAACCATTCTGGAGTAGCAGCCATTGCCTTTTCTGCTTTAAAAAATGAAAACATAAATATCATGATCATCAGCACCTCGGAAATTAAGATTTCCTGTCTCATCGAGGAAAAATATACTGAACTTGCTGTACGTACCTTGCATGAAGCCTTTGGATTGGATAAATGAGTTGCCTGCAAATTTCTTTTTACAGGTCTGGTTCAATGTTCAACTACATGGGGCGGATATGGAAGGGTGCTCCCGATATGCAATCCGCCCCTACAAACATAAAATTTACAGACTATGCAAACAGTAAAAATTTATGACACTACTTTAAGGGACGGCACGCAGGCTGAAGATGTAAATTTTTCTACTGAAGACAAAATCCGTGTCGCGCAAAAACTGGATGAACTGGGCATCCATTATATTGAAGGAGGCTGGCCTGCTTCTAATCCTACAGATCAAAGATTTTTTCAGGAAATCAAAAACTATGATTTAAAAACCGCTAAAATTGCTGCCTTTGGCAGCACCCATCTGGCCAAAAAATCCCCTGAAAATGATCCCAATCTGAACTCCTTGCTTCAGGCTCAGACCCCGGTGGTTACTATTTTTGGCAAAACCTGGGACATTCATGTGCAGGAAGCGCTGCGAACTACCTTAGAGCGTAATTTAGAGCTTATTTACAACTCCCTGGCCTTTTTAAGACCACAGGTCAAAGAATTATTTTTTGATGCTGAGCATTTTTTTGACGGCTTTAAAGCTAATAAAGATTACGCTCTTGCCTGTCTGAAAAAGGCATTTGAGGCTGGTGCTGACGTGTTTGTCTTATGTGATACCAATGGCGGGACAATCACATCTGAGCTGGCAACAATAGTGGATCAGGTGCGCAAAGAACTACCTGAAGCACAACTTGGCATCCATGCCCATAATGACTCAGAGCTGGCTGTAGCCAATTCTCTAATTGCTGTGGAAAAAGGCATTGTCCAGGTACAGGGCACTATAAACGGCTATGGGGAGAGGTGCGGCAATGCCAATTTATGTTCTATTATCCCCAATCTGCAACTAAAAATGGGGTATAAATGTTTGCCAGAAGAAAAATTGCAGCTTTTGACCTCTGTGTCTCACTTTGTATCAGAGGTAGCCAATTTAACTTCCTTTCACCGTCAGCCTTTTGTGGGCAAATCTGCCTTTGCCCACAAGGGTGGCGTTCATGTCAGCGCTGTGCGCCGCAATCCCAAAACCTATGAGCATATTCCTCCTGAAACTGTTGGCAACAAACAACGCATCCTGCTTTCAGACCTGGCCGGACAAAGCAATATACTGTTTAAGGCCAGACAATATGGATTTCATCTTGATAAAGACGATCCTTTTGTCCTGGACCTTCTCTCCAGGTTAAAAGACCTTGAAAGCCAGGGTTATGAATATACTGCTGCAGAAGCCTCATTTGAGCTTCTTCTTAACCGTACTTTAGGCCGGGCGCGGCGTTACTTTACCCTGGAGGAGCTCCGTGTTCTGGAAACCAAGCGAATGGAAGACAAAGAGCCAGTTTCTGAAGCAACAGTCAGGGTTCGCGTGGGAGGAATGCTCGAGCACACAGCAGCCACGGGTAAAGGACCGGTCAATGCGCTGGATAATGCCCTGCGCAAGGCCCTGGAAAAATTTTATCCAACCCTTTCAGAAGTACAACTACTGGACTTTAAGGTCAGAGTATTTTCTGTCCTGACTCACGGTGATCTCTCTGGCACAGCTTCCAGAGTACATGTCCTTATTGAATCCGGCGACCACCAGGCCAGATGGATAACCGTAGGCGTATCTTACAATATTATTGAGGCCAGCCGTCAGGCCCTGGAAGACGCCCTGAATTATAAATTATTTAAAGACGACAAAGAAAAATTAACCAGGGCGATTATAGAAATAAAAGAAACTTAAACTAAAATATGCACACTCCACTGGCTGAAAGGCTAAGACCACAAACCCTGGATGAGTTTGTCGGCCAGAGTCATCTAAAATCAAGACTGCGGGCCATCATCCAGGGCAAGAGACTGCAAAGCACGCTTTTCTTTGGTCCGCCTGGATGTGGCAAATCAACCCTGGCCCTGATTCTGGCCAGGGCATCAAAAAAAAGTTTTGTGCGTTTTAGCGCTCCAGAAGTAGGACTTAGCAAATTACGCCAGAAAATTGCCGGCGTAGAAATCCTTATCCTGGACGAATTGCATCGCTTTTCCAGAGCGCAACAGGATTTTTTTCTGCCACTTCTGGAAACCGGTGAAATTGTCCTCCTGGCCACTACCACTGAAAACCCTTCTTTTAGTATCACAAGACAACTTCTATCCCGTTTAAACGTCCTGAAATTACACTCATTAAACCATAACGAGCTGTTACAACTGGCTAAAAAGGGACAAAAACTCCTGGGCATTGAAATGGAGGAACAAAGCCTTGAACTACTCGCGTTTCAGGCCAGAGGCGATGCCAGAACCTTGCTCAATCTATTAGAATATACAGCCAGTTTGCAACCTGAAGAGCGCTCTCCTGAAAAGTTAAAGACAGTCTTGCCAGAAATAATTATTCGGGGAAACCGGGATGGTGATACTCATTATGAACTTGCATCAGCATTAATTAAATCCATCCGCGGCAGTGACCCTGATGCAGCACTTTATTACCTGGCTTGTTTGCTGGAAGGGGGTGAAGATCCACGGTTTATATGCCGGCGCCTGATTTTATCGGCTTCAGAAGATATTGGTCTGGCTGATCCCCTGGCTTTACCTTTAGCCGTCTCATGTCAGCAGGCAATTGAATTTGTGGGTATGCCTGAAGGGTTTATTCCACTGGCCGAAACAGTAGTCTATCTGGCTCTGGCTCCCAAATCTAACTCTACTTATGCAGCCTACCTTGCTGCTCAAAAAGAAGTAAGGTTAAATGGCCCAAAGCCTGTGCCTTTGCACCTGCGCAATGCCTCCACTGCCCTGCAAAAAGAGTGGGGCTATGGCAAAAACTATAAATATCCTCACGCCTATCCCGGGGCCTGGGTAGAACAGGATTATCTGCCTCAAGAACTGCTTGGCAGACGTTTTTACCAGCCCAAAGATCAGGGGATGGAGCCAAAGTTGCTTACCTGGTTAAAGAATAAAAAAAGAAAAAAATGATGCTTTTATAACATATAAAGTAATTCCTGGAGAGATTGTTTATATTCGCAATGTAATAATTAACGGAAATACTAAAACTCTTGATAGAGTAATTAGAGGAAATGTATTTTTAGCTCCTGGCGATAAATATTCGTATAGAGATTTAACGGATAGTAAAAACGCACTTCAAAGAAGCGGTTATTTAGAAGATGTAAAAATTGAAGAAAAAGATTTAAGAATTGATACTTATCGGGCGAGTGGAGCGGGTGGTCAGCATATTAATAAAACTGAAAGTGCAATTCGAATTACACATATTCCAACAGGAATTGTTGTTCAATGCCAAAACGATAGAAGTCAACATAAAAATAAAGCTACTGCCATGAAAATGTTAAAGTCAAGACTTTATGAATTGGAATTAGAAAAACAGGAAGCAGAAAAAAAAGGTATTGAGAAAAGTGAAATCGGTTGGGGACATCAAATTAGAAGTTATGTGATGCAACCTTACCAACAAGTTAAAGATAGCCGAAGCGGCAAAAGTTATTCAAATGTTTCTGCAATTCTTGATGGGGATTTAAATAAAATAATTGAAGATGTTTTAATTGCCACTCAACTTTAAATTAAACGGAGAAAAATAGAAAAAATGATAGATTTAAAATTATTAAATAAAGAATAATGTGATTTAGCACATTTTACTCATTTTAATGCTCCGATTTTATATAAAAGAAAATTT
>OFBC01000059.1_pt1 | contig 16769 bp, 15 predicted proteins | sample 1520411 | NCBI WGS metagenome assembly OFBC01 (sample SAMEA3696446, study PRJEB22514) | metagenome | biome: water; feature: marine; material: hydrothermal vent | place: Pacific Ocean | collected 2014-08-12 | depth 1521 m
TTAGCAAAAGAAAATAATATAAAATTCTCAAATGAGCAGAAAGAACAAATTTATTTCACAGTTGGGGGAAAACCAAAACTTATTACCAAAGTTGTTAGTAAATTATATGATAAAAATTTGAATGAAGTTTTGGAAGGATTACTAAATGATGAAATTCAAAAATTAGATATGAAATTTGAGATTATGGATTATTCAAAACCAAAGGTAAAAATCGGTGAAAATATTGTGGAGATTGAAAAAGAGGATATTATTAAATCCTTAAATTTGTTTAAGGATAGATATGAAATTTCAAAAAAGGAAATTCCAACTTCTATTTATGTTTATTTAATTAAAGAAAATATCCTATTCCTGAATCCTCGAAAGGGGACCTTAAAACCACAATCATTTTTAGTTTGGAATGCTATTAAGAAAGTAATTCCCTGACTTTATAATCAATTCTTTATCTTTTTTTAGAAGATTTCTTACTAAGAGAAATTTTGAATTATAGGAACGTATTTCATTTTACGAGCTCTTTTAAATTTTTTATCGTCATGGAAATTCCTTCTTCAATGCCTATATTTGAAGAAAACCCTAATGTATTATATGCTTTTGAAGGATCGCCATAAAATTTTACAACATCATAATTTCTTGGTTTGGTAATAATTACCTGAGATGAGGATGATACTCTGCTTAAAATAATATTCGCTAATTCCAATATATTTGTTGGTTTTCCTGTTAATATATGAAAATCTTCATATATCATATTGTTTTCCTGATTTTCCAAATACTCTATTGTTTTGATTATGCCTCTAACTGTATCGTTGATATTCGTAAAATCAAAGACTTGTGCTCCACCATGCACATATAATGGCTCGTTTTTTAACGCAGATATTACAAATCTTGGTATTACTCTGTCTAAAATATCCCTGTCATTACCATAAACATTTGAAAACCTAAGTATAGCGGACTTTATTTTGTATTTTTTAGAATAATTTCTAACCATGGATTCTCCAATTAATTTTGTACGGGCATATATGTTTATTGGATTCTTAGGAAAATTCTCTTTTACAGGAAATTTATTAGGCTCTCCATATACTTCCCTACTACTGCCAAATATTAACCATGGTTTAGTTTTCATATTGGCAATTGCATTTAGTATATTTTCTATGCCTCCAATATTTGTAGATATACACAATTCTGGATTTTCTTCGCCCCATATAACCCTAGATACAGCTGCCAGATGGATAATACCTTCAATGTCATCATATAGGGAAAAAATTTTTTCAACACTCTTATAATTCTTTATGTCTAATGAGAAATACTCTACTTTTTCAATAAATTTTTCGAGATTTTGAGGATTGTTTTTAATATCTATTACTATTATCTGTTTTTTCATTTGTAGTAAATACTCGGTAAGATTCGAACCTATGAATCCAGCACCACCAGTAATTAATATTGCCCCCATTATTATGCACCTCTAATCCAACATTATTTTCTTCGTCAATATACTATAATCCAATGTGGGTAATCCAATGTGGGAGCTCCCTTTATTAACCACCTGTAAAAAAAGTTGGATAATTGAGCGGAAGCATTTATCATCTATTAGTGCATTATCACTAAACGAAATGAAGAGTATGTCATAGTTATTCATATATTGGCGTCAAATTAGGTCTTTTTTTATGATATTTACTATAAATGTCCTTCCAAGTTTTGGAGATTATGTTTTTTATAAAAGGACTTTTTTCGCATCTTGGAATAAAGTTTCCATAGTTTCTATGATACTCTACAAAATTACCGCAGTATCCGCAGAATAAATTAAGAAGTTCTTTTAGTTTATCCACAGATGCCTCCTTTAAACTTTTTATTCCAACATCATATCCCATAACTCTATCCATGGCAGCCGCCACACTACATGGATAATATCCATATTTGTTGAGACCAATACCGCAGTAAGATGTTATCCAGCATCCTTTGGAGAACTCTTTATTTTTAAAATCATCTAAATCCACAGGTGCGAGATTGAACGGAGTAAAGTATATGACTTTATTTGATTCTTTGAAAGATTTTTTGTCAATAATAATATTCTTTGATTTTGGCAGTTTATTAAGTATCTTTTTTGTATCTTCCGTATAACCATTACTTGTAATTTGCAATATTGTATCTGGTGAGTATTTTAATATGTACTCATTTAGTATTAACTCTACGATTTCTAAGAAATTTGGATGAAGGGTTGGCTCACCTCCAAGAATGTTTATTAATTCCCATTTTTTGCTTATCTCTATGCTTTCTTCTATAAACTTATGTATTTGTTTGATACTCATAGAGTCTTCTTTGGAGGGTGCCTGAGTGCAAGAACGATTACAAGAAATACATTTCAAGTTACAATCGTATGTGATATCGATTTCGATTTTGTTTAGATTGGGTATGAAATCTTTTCGTCCATTTTTAATCAAATCCTTTTTAGTATATGGTTTCCTACTAAGTATGTTTTTAATGATTTTATCCTTTAATTCCCTTATATCTTTCGTATTGGGCGTTGTGCGTTCGTGATAGTAATTGTAAGTTTCAATAAAAGACGGATTTTCTGCCATCTCCACAATGGGAACCATGTATGCATAATCTATACAATGCTCGAACCATTTCGAACCTATATTTCCACTTACAAAATCACCAGATTTTTTCTCATATCTTAAATCATAGAGATTGATACTATCGAAAAGGTATTTTTTAAATGACCGCAAATGTTGCCATACATTTCCACCATATAATCGAGGATTATAAAAATTTGGCATATATGGGTAATGAGCCCATAGTTTATCCGTTCGATACATTTTTCCAATAACTACATCGTATCCATAATCGAAATATTTTGATTTTAATTTTCTCAAAACATTATTTCCTATAAGTGCATCATCACCATCAACTATAACAACAACTGTTTCAGGATTATCTATAAAATAATGTATTGCTTTATAAGTATTAGCGGCTATTCCTTTTTGGAATCTATTTTTAACGAAAGTAATTCTATTTTTTAAAGGAGATTCCTTTATAAGACTTTCTATTAATATATGAATACCATTATCTGAAGCATCGTCTATAATAATCCATCCGAAATTTTCATGTTTTTGGGAGGTTATTGAATTCCATGTTCTCAGAAACCTTGAATATTCCACATTTTTAAGTAATGTAACGATAACAAATTGTTCATTTCTTTTAGGTATTGTCCAATCGTAATATGACCCCTCAGTATCAAAGTGCTCTCTTTGTATATCAGGTATGATATTTTTTTCTATTCTATCCAAAATAGTAAACCAACCATCTTTACATGCCTTACGGTAGTTTTGTGGATGAATGTAGTATGATTTAGGGTCACCCCCTCTCAAAGAAACATAATTTGTCTTCTTTTGATGTAAATGTAATGATTGATACCATGACAATTGTAGTTTTCCATTGATGAGCTCATTTGGCCAAGGTCTAGAATCCAGGAATCTTCTCTTGTGAATAAGTGCAAATCTCACTTCTGGTTTATATTCTCCCTTAGGTGCATGGTATTTCACAAATGTTATATCTTTATTTTTTGGTATATTGAATCCAACAGAAGTTGCATTTTTATTTTCTTCTAAGGCTTTTATCATATCAGACAGGAATGAGTGGTGATAGTCTGCCCTTCCAATCATGACATCACTATCCATTTGTAAAATATAATCTCCTTTGACTACTTCAAAAGCATATAATTGAGGAGCTACTGGTATATTCTTGATACTATGAGTTTCTTTGGTTTTTAGTCCAAACCAACGATAATTTACATTTTCTATTTCATCATCCGGAAGTTCTATATAATAATCTATTAAGCCCTCATCTATAAGTTTTTCAATGACAGAATATAATTCTTCTAAATTACCTCCTGAATATTGCCTAAGAAAATCATTCTCTTTCTTATCTATGGCGATTACTTTTTCATAGAATGTATTTGGGGATAGCATTTGTTTTAAGATATGTTTCACTTGTTGATAAAGGGTATTACTTTCTTGCGGGCATGCTTTTATCAAAAGTGTTATTTTGTAAGGTAAATCTTGAAGTTTTTTGGCATATATGGTATAACTTTCTGGTTCATGAAAACCTTGTTTGTTCAGTTTAAGATTATTGGGCTTTACATGGTCCAATCTTATTCCGAATTTAAGGAGGTTCCAGAATACAAATTCCAAATTCAAAGATTTAAAATTCTTTATAGTTATGTTAATTTCATCTTTGTTTATAATGTTATTCTTGATTAACTCAACAACTTCCTTATTGGATTTTACTAAAAAAGTTTCTTCTTCATTTTTTGTATTAAATGCCATGATACTTTTTTTACTTTCTTCAAATATGATATTAGAAAAAACTTTATTTAAAAATTCATGGAACTCTTCTAATTCAGGAATATTAAAGTTGTTAATTGTGCTTCGTTTTAATATTGATTTTTCTTCTTCACTCATAAAAGGATATTTTATATCAATAAATATTCTTACAGCCATATTTTGGAAATAATTATCCGAATAATTTATGAAATCTCCATTGAACCCATAATCAACATACACCAACTTACCATTGATTCTTATGAAATTTGATAATTTAATGTCTCTAAATACAACTTGCTCTTGCCAGCATTCAATGAGAAAACTTATACTTTCTTCCTCAGAGATACTTTTTACTTTTTCAAACTTATTAAAAGGATAGCGTATAGCGTTTATTCCATCAGGCAACTTAATAAATTCATAGTCTATTAAATGCAATCTATTTTTAAATTTACCTGCCTTTGATTTTAGAAATGCAAATTTCCAACTTTCTATTTTTGTTGGATCACCAACTTTAGGGACAAAAACCTTATATACATATAGCCCATCATGAACTACCACAGCCTCCCATCCCTCTCCTAAATATTCATATTTGGTATTTCTATATCTTTTCATAATATTCATTACATAATCAATCCTATTCATTATATCCCCTCTAAATTTATTAATTTATAATTTATCACAATAGCATCAATGTTCATCTTTTTAGCAGATTCTAACGCATCTTCGGGCGTATGCACAATAGGTTCTCCACGATAATTGAATGAAGTGTTAATGAGTCCATAAATGTTATGTTTTCTATATAGGTAGCTCAATAAATCAAACATAAAAGGATTCTCATCCCTATTAGCTAATGTTTGTATTCTACTAGTTCCATCTATATGGATAACTCCCCTCAAGTAATCCAAATATTTCTTAGAAATTGTGTAGTTCAACAACATGTATTTAGATAATTTGTGATATGTTTCCCCATCAATTACTTTATCTGCAACGCTTTTAAGCATAATTGGTGCGATAGGTCTATACCACTCCCTTCCTTTACATTCCATGCTAACTTTCTTTGTTAATTCTGGAGAGCTCGGTAGAGCAATTATGGATCTATTTCCTAATGCACGAGGTCCTGCCTCTCCAAATCCATTACATATACCAATTATTTTGTTAGATAATAATAAATGTGCCACTTGAATTATAAGACTATCTTCAAATGTCAGTTTCTCATACTTTAGACCAACATTGTTGAGATACGGTAAATGTGGTTTAATTTTTTTCCCTTTTTTCCATTCTAAAAATGCAGCAGCACCTATACTAAGCCCTGAATCATTTGGAGCTGGCGGTATAAATACTTCTTTAAAAAGCTTGCTCTCTACGATTTTTGTATTTAGATTAATATTTAGAGCAGACCCTCCAGAGTAATAAAAATATTCTGGATTGTATTTCTTTTTTAGCTGTTCGAGTTTGTCCAATATAACTCTTTCAAAATATGATTGTATTGTTGCAGCAATATCTTGAAGAAATGGATTTTTCTTATCAAAGTTAGATAATTTAATGTTGAATTCATCATATACGCTTCTAAAAAATGTGCTTGGATTATCCCATATATCCTTAAAAAAGCTATTTTTTATTAGCCATTTCTCTAATCTTTCAGATGGAGTCCCAAATGCAGCATATCCCATAAGTTTTCCTGGGACACTCTGATGCATTTCCCTGTTTTCACCGAGTATTGCAAACACTAGGGCATTGTCATAAAATAATTTTGATAGCTGTGAAAACTTCCAATCAGCCTCTATAAAGTGGAGTTTTCTATTTTTATAAAGAAATGCTGAGAAATTACTTACACTTGCTCCACCATCGAAATGTATCAAAAGACTGTTATCGAGAAATTCGCCATGGAATGGTAAATTAGTAAAAATATGTGCAAGTTCATGCGATAGTAAAAAAGAATTAGGTTCGAAGCGAGTATATGATTTAATGTTATCTAACTTGCAAAAACAATTTTCTACTATTGTAGGAGGATAGGGAAACAATCTTGATGATTCAAATTTTATTTTCCCACTTTTAGAATTAAAAGCATTTCCTTCGAAGGAATTGACAAAGATTATATCAAACTTTTTGGGAATATCCAAATCGCTTTCTATTAAGTCTTCTATAAATAAATCTAACCTATTGTCCTGTTTTCTTCTTGTGTATCTCTCCAGAGCCAGATACTTGACAATTTCTCCATCATCCATGATACAAATATTATGGTCATGCGTATTATTTGGATATTTTCCTATTAGATTGTCTTTTATTCCATAAATTCCAACCATGCTACTCATATTCGGTCCTCAAAATTTTACTTATGAAATAATTATATAATTCCCTTCGAGATTTTAAATATACATTTCTTTTCCTATTATTCTTAGTTAAATTACCATTGAGAGTATATATGGAATATATAATTTCTTCTGCCATGTATATTTTGTAGCAGGACTTTCGAAGCAGGAGCTCTACAATATACCAATGATCCTCAGCACTTTCTACATCCTTATATCTTACATTGACGGTAGGTTTAACAAATACATTGCAAGATGGCAATTCTCCCTCAATTGCTCCATTTGCCATTTGTAATAGTCTTGTTTTAAGGAATTCAGTATTTAGCAATTTTTTATTGGCATAATTAACTCCCACAATATTATTATTTAGCATCTGCTTGTTTCCCGCTATGATTATATCTGGCTCATAAAGGTCAATAACTTTCTCTATTTTAGATAGTGCATACTCATCAACAATAAAATCATCCGCATCCAGTCGTCCAATATACTCCGCATCAGGGATGTTTTTTCTTATGTAATCCAGAATGAAATTTCTAACAGCATAGGTCTTACCGAATTTAACATTTTCAATAATTATCCTCTGGTCATCCAAGTAATCCGAAATTACATCCCTCCAATTATCAGTGGAACCATCATTGACAATCAGAATTAAAATCTCCCTTTCAACACTCCTTTGAGTTAGTATTGATTCCACGGCTCTTCTTAAAGTATTGGCACCATTTTTCAGAGGCATGCCAATTACTATCTTTCCGTTATTCGCAGTACTCATACCCAAACAACCTCCTTGCACGCTCCAAGGAATGTATAAAGTCTTCCTCTGAAAATCTATCCTTGTATTTTTTGTAGAATGTATTTAGCCCCCTTTTTTTGAGGAATTTGTTGGTGGTAACCCTATCTGCTCGATCAGCATAATGAATCACCAAAGGTTTTGGAATTATTTTTATCTCCATCTTTTCTTTATTTTTTGAATTGTATTCCTCTAAATAATCGAGAAATCGTATCATAATGTCCCTGTCAGTGGCACTATGAAGGGACTCGTCAAATCCATTAATTGCCATTAGTATATCTAAACATATGCACATATTGCTACCTTGAATACCGGGATCTCCTATAAAGAATGCTCTTTGTGTGAGCTGTTCTTTGTGAAAAGAGAATATCATAATTCCATGTTTGTTCTTCCATTCAATAAATGGAAAAACTGCGGCAATAGATTTTGTGTGCCCCTTAATTAACTTCATACATGTAGATAAATAATCTCTTCTATATTCATCGTCATCATCTAGAATGGCAACAAATATATTCTTATCAGTATATTTTTGTGCTAAATATGATAATGCTGTATTCCACGCACCCGTGCCAGAATGCCCTGGTGTTCTTGTGTTCTTGAGAAGTGTAGTTTTAAAAAAGTTATCAAAAAGGATATGTTTTTTTTCTGTATATTTGTAATATGATTTCTTCAAAATCTCTTTTCTTAATCTGCATATCGTTTCATGTATTTTTTCAAACTCATCAGATGTATCCATTCCTTCCTTAACAGGATTATCATCCACAATAACGATTTCAATAGGATTGACATCAACCTGTTCATATACTGACCTAAGTGAGCGACTAAAAAGTAAGTTAGTTCTACGCTTGCTCGTTGCGATTACCACAGCAATAGGATCTGTCTTATTCACATTACCCCCGTTAAGCACTTTATTTTAAGGACATTATATTAAATGCAATGTTGGATATTATATATTTGCTGTAATAAATAATACATTATATTACATTATCCCCTATTTTGATTTTTAGAGCTCCTATTCTTTCTTTAATTTCGTTGATTATAATTTCTTCCAATAGTTTTAAAGTGGTGTCATCAATGGTTATTTTTGGAGTATATTCCAAATCTGCCCAGAATCTTCCATTTGGGAGTGTATATAGATAATTGTTAGTAATCATTCTCTGCCTTGCATTGGAAATTCTTATGAAATTCCACAGTCGGAATAATAATTTTAGGGATATTTTAGGAATGCCGTTTTTAACAATTACTATAATATCTTCCTTGAATATGCCGTATATTTTTGAAAAATTCTCTACAAGAAGGTTTGGATATTTATTTAATACTTTTGTTAGCTCATCAATTGATTTTCATTTTAGAGCTCATTTTATCACTAATTAATTTAAATGAATATTTAGTTTATCCCTCAATTTCTTGCTTTGTAATATATTCAATCACTTTATTTAAATTTGATATATATTTTTCATTCTCGTATTTGATAGATTCTCCTGAATTATTGGTTAATTTCATTTTCCAGCTTTTCAAACATTCTAAAACCTCTTTAAAAATTTCTTCATCATCTTTAATTTTCTCATAAATATCCTTGTATGCATCCATTCTTGTTAATATGCCTATAAGTGTCCTAATATCATTGCAATATTCACAGATAAGGTCTCTGTATGCATTCGTAGTAACTTCTTTGTATTCATAACAAACTGCACAACATAGTTCCCCGCAATCATTAACAAAGGTTATAAAATCCCCATTATTTTTATGTAAATAAGATGCTATTAACTCATTATGATGCCATATTGGTTCTCTTTTAGAGCAATGTGAAAAATCGACCCATTCCTTCTTTGTATGGTTTGCAAGTATGTAATAAATCCCTATAATCTCACCCAATAACATAGTTTATTAAAAATTCAAGTTTTTTAAGAATTTCATTGTATCCTTCCTTTCCCAATCTTCCAATATGTATTTCAGGATATTCAATCATTGCCTCTTTCCATTGTTCTATACATTTAATTATTTCATAAAACTCATCTTTATTTTTCTTTAATTTTTTAAATATCCATTTATAATAATCTCCACTAACCCCCATTAAAACCTCAACTAAATCTTCTGGATAATCACTATAATAATGGATAATTAAATCATATAACCAATAGGTAGTTTTATTTTTATAATCTTTCAAAACTGCACCATAAATTTCTGAATCGTTTTTAACAATAGTTATGTATTTTCCCATATTACTATGTAAATAGGAAGATATATATTTACTATTATACATGATTGTTGCCTTTTCATCATTTTTTGGACATAATTCAATATATTCTTTGTCGGTGTGATTGACAAGAGCATATTTCATTGATTCACCTTTTTTAAAATATTATATGCCCTTCTTTTAATGGTTTCATTTTCACAGTCATTTAAATATGTCTCAATTTTATAGATGAGCTCCTTATCATTATTTATGATATCTTTTAAAACTCTCTTTGATGCATTGAAAATACGATAGTGCCATTGGTCAAGGTCATTTAGAATTATTGGGAGTAATTTGTCTTCTAATTTTTTATCATATTTTATTAAATTTCCTAAAACATGGATTGCTCTCATTGTGCAGTATTTATTTGCATCCGCCGGAGTAATTGGTGATGTGATGGATATTATATCGTCTAAATATTTTAAAATTAATTCTGGCTTTTCTTCCGAAATAACCAATATACCTTCCATAATTGATTCATCACTACTGTCTGACCAACCTGTTTTTATACGATGAATATTTTTGTCAATAAATTCAATAATGTCTTTTTCATACTTTTCAAGTAAGTTATTTTTAATGGCATATTTTGCAATTAATCCAAATCTAATGAATGGGTTATCAACGATATTTTTAAGATATTCACCACCAATGCCTAATTTTCTAATAATTGAAAAAATCGTAATAATATGGTGCCGATTTATTTTTGACAATAATTCAATATTTACATTTTTAACTTGGGATAATGATATTATAATTTCATCGTCTATCTTTTCCACATTTTTGCATATGGACTCAGCAGAATCTTCAAAAAGATGTGGATATTTTATAATAGCATATGAAATATAATAACTATACCAAATCCCATCTTTATTTAGTGCATTTTTTATAACTAAACTTAATTTTTTCTCATCAAATTTATTAATATCTATTTTTTTATTGTTTAGGCATATAAACACTGACTTATCGGCAAATTCTGGATTTTCAACAAAAAATTTAAGTAATTCATTAGGTTTTGATTTGGCAATGTAATAACTACCTGCCAAATATCCTTTTCTCTTTGCATAATCGAATACTATATTTATATCTTTTGATGCTATCCAGTTCAGAGCTCTCCATTGATGTTCTGAAATAAAGTCCATAATTGAAACATCTTCAATGAGCTCAGGTTTAACTGATGCAATTAATCCAAGTGCATAGGCGATGCTTCCTTTATTGATTTTTATATATTTTAGAGAACTCACAACAAATGAATAATGTTCATCGATATTTTTTACATCATCTCTAACTGCCAATTTTCCAATAATTTCAATAATAATTCCTCGATTTTTCTCACTTTTAATACGGTAGAATTCTTTTTTTAAGCAATTTATCATTTTGTTTGGATTGTGAATGCCTATTTTCGTAAGTATTGTTTTTGAATTATAATTTTCAATATTATCTATAAATAATGGTATCATATCCCACATATTTTTATTATCGCATGCAAATCTAAGTGAATAAAGCACGATATTTTTTGATTCATCAGATTGGCTATCAACCAATAATTCCTTCAACATAAATAAAGCATAATCATTTTTATTTGCAATTATCCCAATTGTTTCTGCAAGTGAGCTCTTGTATATCCGCCAATTCCAATATCTTCTGCAAGTTTTTGTTCCCTTGCCTTTAAGTTTTGATATGAGTTTTTTTATGATTTTATTTGTGGCAATATCAGGATTTGCTTTGCATATTTTTTGAATAGCTATGGTGGATAGGTATCTATAATGATTTGGTTCCCATTCTTGAACTTCCCTATTGTGGATTCTATTCAATTTCTTCTTTAATTTTAAATTTGACATGTAGATTATATCTATAAGGGGTTTTATATCTCTTACATAACCCGGATATTTTGCCCCAATATTTCCAATAGATATTATCGAATTTATCCGCATTTCATTTTCGATTCGATAAAAGCATGTTTTTATAGCATTTCTTAATTTCCTTTTATTCATGTTTTTCCCCATATATACAATATCAAAAAAATAATATAATAAAATATAAGGTCAGTTTGGGAGCTCCAAGAAATCAGTTTATTCATCAATTCAGCCATTAAAATAGTTATACCTCGTAATTGAACAATCTCAACCGTTTAGTAATTTTATCAATCTTTTCAGAGTAATCTGGACCTATACCAAGAGCAGTGATGGTATTTGGTTCTAATTCAGTGTATCCTAAATCTTTAACTAAAAAATGAGGTATGTTATTATCCTCACATTTCTTTTTTAGTTTTAGGAGCTCCTTCTCAGATTTTGCTTGTAGAATTATTTTCTTATAATTATTCTCATCAATCCATTTCTGCCTAATTTCCCCATCAGAGTTTAAAAAACTCATGTTTGAAGCATGGCACGCCTGCCCAATAGTTTTTCCAATACTCATTTTACCTTCTTTAATTAAATCCATTCTTATGACTATTACCTGTTTAATCATGATTTCACGGTTTTATTATTTTTTTATATATTTTTCTTTCTAAATTCATTTATTATAGTTTTTGCTAAATAATCAGTAATATCAATAGATGGCTCGGAGTATTTTTTAAATATGATCCAATGAATCGGTTTTAGTATGTTTTTTATACAGTATTCTACGAGCTCCTTTTTTGTGGAGTATTTGCTATATTCTATTGAATTAATTATGTTGGTGTATTTAGTTAATAAATTGATAATCTCATCAACAATTTTATCTAATTCTTCTTTTTTCTCACCATCAACCAATGAATAATAATCATCTATCTTATTGGAAAAAAATGCCTCTGCAATTTCTCTTTTATCCAATTTATTTGTAAATAATCTATGTCTTTCCAAATACCACATTGTTTTTATTTTTACCATGTCATTATCCGCATAAGCTACTGCACCTTCGACTCCTTTCATTCCTTTGACTTTCTCAACTATCTTGGAAAGTGGGAGCTCATCCTTAACTTCTATTGAAGGTATTTTATAATATTTTCCCAATTCCATAATTTCATAAGTGGGGATATATTCACCTGTTTTTTTATTTCTAATTGCCAATAATATCATATTTTCTTTTTTATAATCAATTACAATTCTATTTTTTGGTGTAATGTATTCAAATAATACAGTGTAGTTTTCAAAATCCTTTATAATATTGAGATAATTATTATGATTAACTATAAAATCCTTCCCCATTTCTGCAATTGATGATTTTAAATTACCTGTTGTTGAAACAAATAATTCATCATCATATAAGGTAGATGCAATCATGCTTCCATCGTATTTTTCAGTTTCTATTGCTGGCATAGTATAGTCAATCGTGCAATTTGGTTCATTGTGGTTGAAAAATTTGTGGAATGGTCTTTGCACAACTTCCCCCGTATGCTTATTAAATATAATCCCTCTTAACTCCCTTAATTTTGGATTTTCCAAATATATCTCTGGTGCATAATACCTATATTTAAATAATACAAAAGTATCATTCTCCCGTTTATAAAATATTGAATTATATTGCTCCATTAATTCTTCAATCTCTTTTAGGTTAAGTCTGTATTGCATGAGCTCACCTTTCCTATTTAGCATATTAAAAATAATAGTAAAATATATATATAATTTTAGTATTATAATTTAACAAAATTTTAAATTGGGGCGATTGTATGGCTAAAATAACACTTGGAGAAGCATTATCTACTCTAAAAAGAAAGGAAATAAAGTTCCTAAGAGCGATAAACAATTATGCGGAAGAAGCGGATACTCCATTAAGCAATTATGTAGAAGAATTGGGGGATATAAATTTAATACTGTCAGAAACTGGGGATATTGAAAAGGTAAGGAAACTAAAAGAAGAATTAAATGAAAAAGCGAAAGATGAAAAAGAAAAAGTAGTTAATGAAGCAAAAGATGAAGTGGAAAAATTAATGTCTGATATAATAAAATTAAAACTAACAATTCAAAAAACAAACAAAGAAGTTGGAATTGACGATTATCTATCAGAATTGAAATACTTAAAAATCGCATTATCTCAGATTGGAAGAAGTGATTTATTCCGTGGTTATCGTAAGAATACTCAAGATGCAAAAGAGTATGGTTTAATTGAATTTGTAGATAACCTTGAAAAAAGAAAATACGAATTGGAGAGTAAGATTTTAAATAAAAACCATACAACATTGATTGAAATACCTGATGAAATTTTAGAAGATTAATTATAATCAATCTATGATTAACTGAATATACCTTCCCCGATGATGTTGGCACCCCCACTTTGCAGGAGGACATTCCAGCTCATGGCTATACTGATTAGAGTCGATTGGTTAGGCAATCCTCGTATTGAAATTTCGTTTTTTGTCGTTCGTTTTCATATTCGTATTCGTATGGTGTCAGCGGAGGGGAATAACTTTTTTATGTTTTGGATTTTCTTTGCAATTTTAACATTATTTTTAAATAATATATTTTTTCTTTTTTAGTTTTAAAACAGTCGATATTGTGGAGAATTAAAGGGGAGCTCCCACATACCACATCGGTTAATATTATATGCTATGTCTAACATATTTGACATAATAACGATATGGTGTCAAATATGATGGACAAAAAAATAATATTTGAAGAAGTAATATTGGATAATTTGGAAAAAGCTAAAAATACCAAAATAATCAATAGGGATATAAATATACCTTTACTATCAAATAAAATAAAAGCAATTTATGGAGTAAGAAGAAGTGGGAAGACATACTTCCTATTTCAGATAATAAACAGCAATTACAAGGATGATTTCATATACATAAATTTTGAAGATGAGAGATTGATAAATATTACCGTGGATGAATTAAATGATTTCTTAAAAATAGCACTATCTATAAAAAATACAAAGAATTTATTTTTCGATGAAATTCAAAATATCGATAATTGGGAGAAGTTTATACGGAGATTGAATGATGAGGGATATAATGTTTTTATTACTGGCTCTTCTTCTAAATTATTATCAAAAGAGATTGCAACATCTTTAAGGGGTAGAAGTTTAAGTAGGGAGATACTTCCATTAAATTTCAAAGAATTTTTAAAATTTAATAATATTGAGTATAAACTGCACCTATCCACTGCGGAAAAGTCAAAAATGCTATCCTATCAAAATAATTTTTTTAAATTTGGAGGTTTTCCAGAATTAACTTTTTTAGATGACGATGAGTTAAAAAAGGAAATACTTAAAGAATATTTGGAGGGGATATTTTATAGAGATATTGTCGAAAGATACAATGTGAGGAACATAAAGGAGGTTAGAGTTTTAAGAAACATTCTATTAAACCTATACTCAAATGAAATATCCATTAAGAAAATTACAAATCTTTTAAAAGAATACAACACTAAAATTAGCAGAGAAAGTATTTACACATATTTATCTTATTTTGGAGACGCATATTTAATATTTTCATTGGAAAATTTTTCCTACAAAACAAAAACCAAATTTAGCTCAAAATTATATACAATTGATGGGATGTGGAATTTTTCATTAAATGTTAGTAAGAATAAAGGTAGAATTTTAGAAAACATGGTTTTCTTAGAGTTAAGAAAAAATGGATTCGTTGAAAATGAGAATATATTTTATTGCAAAGGTAGAAACTATGAAGTTGATTTTTTAATATTGAATGGTGATGAAAAGGAGCTCATTCAGGTCTGTTATGAATTAAATGAACTGAATAAGGATAGAGAATTTGGAGCATTTGAAAAGGTAATTAATGATTTGAAGTTGAAAAATGTTAAATTGAAAGTGATTACTTACAATGATGAAGGTTTTGAGAAAATAACTGTGGATGGTGTGGAATATACGATTGAGATAATTCCATTTTGGAAGTGGAGTTTATTTTATTTAATGCAATAATTATGTAATTATTACATTACTTATTTATGACTTTTTATGAAATAACCAAAAAAGGAAAATAAAAAAGTATTATTCATTCTTTTTAATCCCTAATCTATCGGATAACTCCTCAAACCTACCTTCCTCGGACAGTTGGATAATCCTAAAAAACTGTTCTTCTGGCAATATATTCCACAAGGCATACAATATTGCAACCCCCTTATCCACAACACCACCTTGACTATCCACTTTTTTACCGTAGAGCTCTACCATCATCTCATGAGTGGTGGATTTTATCCTAATGGTTTTGGACATTTTCTCTACTTGTGGTTTATTTGGCATTGATGTAATTTGTGAAACAGTTCCAGAACCAATTCCTTTTAATTTTTTCAAAGCTTTTAAATTATTTTCTGACATTTTTTATCACCTTTTCAGCAAGTTCTTTAAATGCGGCACTTGCAGGGTTGTTTTCATCGTATTCAAAAATTGATTTACCATCGTGTTCTGCCCTTTCAACTGCAACTGCTCTTGGAATTATTCCCATAACTGGAATGTTATCATATAATTCTTGCAATTGTTCTAATCTTTCTTGTGGGATTTTAGATTGTTTGGTGTATTTGTTGAATATGAATCCCATTACTTTTAGGTTTGGGTTTAAGTTTGATTCATTTATTTCTTCAACAGTATCCAACATTAATTGGACACCCGCAATACTAAAATAACTTGGCTCACATGGGATTAATATATAATCTGACGCTACTAACGAGTTTATGAGAAACAAGCCCAAAGATGGAGCGTTATCTATCAATATGTAATCATAATTGTATTTTACGGCATCTATAATGTTTTTAAGTTTCATCTCTCTTGCATAGGCATTTACGAGTATTTTTTCCACAGCAGACAGTTGCAAGTGAGAAGGTATTAAGTCCAATTTAGCATTTACTTTAACTGTGGATTCCATCACTTCATCTTTTTTAACTGAATTCTTTGACAGCAGAACACCAATATTTTTATCAGCATAATCTAATAAGTCCATTCCCAATATTCCAAAGGATAAATTAAACTGAGAGTCTAAATCAATTACTAAAACATCGTATCCTTTTTCACACAACGCATGGGCTAAATTTAATGTAATTGTGGTTTTACCAACGCCACCTTTTTGATTCGCTACGGAGATAATGGTCATAATTTCACCATTTATTATTTTATTGTTTAATAACATATTAACATTATTATTTAAATACTTATTTGCATAATGTAATAATTATGTAATAATGCAA
>OFBC01000061.1_pt1 | contig 16401 bp, 14 predicted proteins | sample 1520411 | NCBI WGS metagenome assembly OFBC01 (sample SAMEA3696446, study PRJEB22514) | metagenome | biome: water; feature: marine; material: hydrothermal vent | place: Pacific Ocean | collected 2014-08-12 | depth 1521 m
ATAGGGAGCTCCTTGCAGTAATAATTGCAGTAATAAATTACATAGAAAATTATATATATCACCAAAAATAATTATATATTAAATTATTATTTATCATAATTAAAAATATGTTTAATAGGTGATAATGTGAGTGTAATAGTAGGTTATTATGGTGCAAATGGTGCTGTTGTTGGAGGAGATAAAAGGAACATAATATTTAGGGGAAACGCTGAACAGAGAGAGGAACTTGAAAAATTACTATATTCTGGAAAAATAAAAACCGACGAAGAATTTAAAAAAATTGCAGATGAATACGGCATAAAAGTATATATTGAAGATAAACAACTTAAAGTTAGAGAAATAGAAGGGGCACTGGTTGGAGAAGTTAGGTCAATAGGGACGGATTCCCAAAGAAGAAGAATGTATTTAACTACTGGAAATTGTGCCATTATTGATATACTAAACGACACAATTACAAAAAAATCGTCAAAAGCAGGACATGGGCTTGTTTTATTTGGAAATAAGTATTTAAAAGAAATTGTTCATAATGAACTAAAAAAAGATGCACCAAACTTTAAAGATATGCCCATTGAAGAGGTAAAAAACATTATTGAAAATGCCATTAAAAAATGCGATGGTCCAACAATATCGGAGGAAATAATATTATTACATACTAAAAACAAACACAATAATTTTAAGGAATTAATAAAAAAAGATATAAATGACTTAAAGGAATATAGGAACGGATTAAGACAGCAAATGATAGATATTAAAAAAACTATGCTTATTGCAGAAAAAATAGAAATTAATGGGGAAGTTGGATATATTAAAAATGGCGTATTGGTGTTAGATAAAAATCATCTTGCAATAGATACGGTATGTTCTAATCCTAATTTATACCGTGAAATTGAAATTAAAGGAGAATGTGAAGATGGAGATATAATTTATATCGACAACGGAGAATTAAAGGTAAAAGGAAAAAATAGTTCTGTATGTGTTGATAAAATAATATGTAAAGCATAATTTATTTTTATTTTTTTATATTATGCCTATATTATATATTTAGCAAAAAAACCATTATCAATAACACAAATGCCCTTGTTATCTCACAGGAAGCTCCCAGTATATCGCCTGTGATACATCCAAAAGATTTTTTTGAACTTTTTACAATAGCCATTCCAACTAACACGACGACAGCTATTGACATTAAACCGATTTTGAAAATTCCAATTAAATAGCTTATGAATAATAATGTAATTATCCCAATTAATAAATGAATTTTTTTAGTATTTTCAATAAAATACCTTCCTGTGCCTTCTTTTGAAGGAGCTCCCAAACTTGCACAACATAAAGAACCCAATCTAGAACAACCCTCTGCCAAAATTATTAATTTTACAAATTGTAAAAATCCAGCACCAGCATATAATTCAGCTATTGAGGATATTGAAAGGAGCTCCACAAAAAATATAAATACAAAGGCACCAACCCCCATATATTTATCTCTCATTACAGCTAATTTTTTTTTGGGAGCTCCCATTACCATCCAAGCGTCCCCATAATCCCCCAAACCATCTACATGGTGAAATCCTTGGACATACAACATAGCAAACAATACAACAACTCCAACAATAATGCCCCCCACATTAAAATAGTAAAATGGATACGAAAAGGGAGCTCCAATTAATCCAATAAAAAGACCAATAAAAATAATAAATACATAATAATGGGACATCTCTTTAAAACCGCTTTTAAAATTTCCCATAGGTATTTTAGTCATAAATGCCATTAAACCTCTTATGGCATCAACTCCATTTATCATTTTTTTAAACATATTTTCACAGTTCATTTGAAGACATTAAATTTTTTATAATATCCACAACTTCATATATATCCTTTATTTTATATGGACTTTCATTGTCCTCTGCATTCTTATATTTGCCTTCCATTAATCTAATTGCATCCATTCCTACATTTTTAGCTGGAATTATATCTCTATCCACTCTATCGCCAACAAATACAATTTCCTCAGGATTTAAATCCATTTTTTTTATTGCATATTCATAAAATTCGATATTTGGTTTCCCCAATCCAAATTCTTCCGAAGTAACCACAACATCGAAGAAATCAACTATTCCAAGTCTTATAAGTTTTTCCCATTGTTTTAAAGTTATTCCATCAGTCATTACTCCCAATTTTAACCCCATTTTTTTTAACTCCACCAATGTCTTTATGGTATTTGGATACGGCTTTAATAGTGCAATTTTAACATTATGATAGGTAATTATGCCCGTTGCTATTAATTTAGGCTCATAAGTTCCCGTGATTGTCTTTACAAGGTCATTAAAATGACCAGAATAATTTGAACCTTTTTGAGATATTATTTTTTGGAGGACTCTCTGGGCATTTTCTTCCGTAGTATTTAATCCAGTATCCACCATCATTTTTACTGCCTCCTTTCTTGCCCTATCCGCAAAACTTGAAGAATTATAAAGTGTATCGTCTAAATCAAATAATACCCCTTTTATCATACATTTCACCTATATTGTTTAAAATTATCTGAAATCTGGGATTGTATGTTCTACCAAAAAATACCCCAATAATATTATTTGCACCCATTTTTTTCAATTTAGCAGAATACAATTTAAGAGAATTTCCCTTAGTAATTATGTCATCAAAAAGTATAATATCTTTTTCTTTCAATACATCACATTTACTTTCATTTATTCCAATATATTCGTTAAAATTGCTTTCAGTTAAATCAATCCCTCCGTATCTTATAGGTTTTCTATATTTTTTATTATAAAATATGCCATATCCATCTACACATCCCATCTTTTTAGCCACAGATTCGCTAAATTCTTTTAATCTTTGTTCTGTTTTTTCTTTTGATGATGCAGGTATTGGAATAAATACTATATTTTCTTTTTCATTATCATCAAGTATTTGACAAACCATGCTTGATATTATATCAACCCCCTCTTGAATATTACTTCCTTCTTTAAACTCATATATAAAATTTCTAAATTCTAACAATTCTAATTGGGCAGATTTTAACTTATCATCGTCATAATTGTTTCTTGGACAGTAATATTTTTTAAAATATACTGGAATTATTTGTGATGACATATTACTTTCGGGTAGATGTAGCCCATAGGTGATTTTGTAAAATTTTTTATTATTATAATATTTTTCATCACTTAACATTTCCAACTTTAAACACATATCAACCCCTCAATATTTTATCAATCTCTTCTGGATGATTTATAAGATAATGTGGTGATACATTTCCATTGTATTTAACATACCATTCAACCCCAATAGTTATGAAACCCAAATCCAAGGCTGGTTTTATGTCCTTTTCAGCATCTCCAAAAACAAAAATATTATTATGATTTCCTCCAATAGTATTTAATGCTTTGACATAAGGTTCAGGATGCGGTTTATGGTTTTTAGTGTCATGATATGCAATAATTGTGCAGTTAGTCAAAAAATTATGATATTTTAATAAGTTCTTTGCATAATATTTGGGACTTGATGTAACTATAACTATCTTGTAATTATCCAAAAGTCCTTCAAACTTTTCCTTAACATTGGGACATAAGTATGTTTTATCAAAATTATTATAAACATCTTTCCATCGTCTATTATCCCTCAATGGTTTTAAATTTTTTGTATCTATAAGAGTATCATCTAAATCAGCAATTATTAGCATGTCTCCCCCCTCAATATCCTTGATTTATTTTTAATTGTAATTGTTTTTCAATTTTAGGTTTGTCATGTGCGTTTTGATGCTTATCTAAATCAAGTTCTTTAATAATATCTTCGTTGCATCTAATAGGTTTAATAAGATGACCATACTTATGGATATTCCTTATTTTAAAATTTTTAGGCATCTCTTTTTTACCTAAAAGGATAAAATTCCCTTGAAGTTTTTCATTATTTAACATTTCATTTTTATCGGTTTGTATATTGTCTAATGGATTCCACACACATACCTTCTTCCCATATTTCAATGCGTAATTAATGGTATGCAATGAGCCCCCTTTTTCCCCAGTTTCGACTAAATGTATAGCATTATTAAAGGCACTTTGTAGCCTATCTCTTAAAACCAAAAATAAGCCATTAACTTTTGTATCGGGCGGGAGCTCCGACATTAAAAACCCATTATTATTAAGTATATCCTTTGCTAATGGTCTGTTTCTTTTGGGATATATTGGTTGAGCTAACCCCTGCCCTAAAATAGCCCCCGTATATCCTCCACCATTTAACGAACCTTTATGCCCCCATTCATCACAGCCCTTTGCTAATCCGCTAATATTCCAAATTTTATGTTCTGCTAAATATTTTCCACACTCAAACGCAAAATCTTTTCCTGCTTTATCCACTTCACGAGTTCCAATTATACCTATGGCTTTATTTATGGTAGGGAGCTCCCCTTTAATATATAATGCAAATGGAAATTCACCAATGGTTTTAAACTGCTGTGGATACTCATCATCATTTATTATGATAATTTTTATATTCTCTTCTTCACATCTTGATTTTATTTCATCAACAGATTCGTAATATTTTTCAATGCCCTTTCCCTCAAACAATTCACAAAGTATTTTATTGTAATTTTCCTTTGATTTTTTTGAAGTATCGGATAAAATCTTCTGTTTAAGATTTTTTAATTCACTATTCAAACTATTAAATATATTTATTTTTACTTCATTGGATATAATATATATTAAATACAACAGCCCATCTGGAATTTCTTTTTTTGGAAACCTCCAACTACCCCCAACATCAGAATACATTGAAGAAAATGCGATAAAGTCATCTTTACCATACATAAAACCACCATACTTAAACTAAGCCCTCTTTACCCTCTCCTGAACCATTTTATACAATCCAACAAAATCATCATTCTCGCTAACAGGAACAACGATTAATCCTAAATCTTTATGTCTTTCAATCCATCCATCATTATAAGCAGGCACATCTATTTTTATAGGTTCATTGGTTGGATTTCCAACTATAACATTTCTATGGGGAAATGGTTCTGCTTCGTCTTCGTTATAAGGCATTGTTGTCTCCCTTATATATCCTCCTAGTGCCATTGTGAGCTTTGGAAGTAATACCATTTTAGGCATATTATCACCGATTTTTTTCTGTTTAGTGCTAAATATTATTGAAATTTTATATATGCGTATATATAGTTATATATGGCGTAAATATTGATTTTTAAATATATTCTTTATCATATATACTCATATAAAATATATATAATTATTTATTATATGGAGTATTATTCATAAGTTCCCGCATTCGTATCCGAAATATTGTTTTTATTATTTTTTTGTTTATATGTCCATCTCCAACCGCTTTTAATCCAATTTTCATCTAAATTGTGTGTTTTTGCATATCTTTCTAAAAAATTATCCCATTTTTCCAAATAATTTGGATAAATATTTCTAATTAGCTCCATTTCCCCCAATTCCATAGCTGGACACATGTAGCACCCTACCCTATCAAAACATTTTTCATATAATTTATTGTAGGGAGCTCCTTTCATAAATAGATATATCCAAACATGCATGGCAGTCCAATTTAATATCGGTGCAGACAACATTTGTTTTTCAATGTGGGGACTTCTCCAAATTCTCGGCTTTTTTGAACGATTCATCGATTCGTATTTTCTTAAACCCACAAAAGTTAAACAGCCATTTGGATACCTCTCATTTATTATTTTTTCAAGTGGCTTCATTTTACATACTTCACTACACCACCGATTATCTCTACCCGGCGGTCCCATTTCTTCCAATTTATTCCAAAATTCCGTAGATTCTGCTGTTATTATATTTAGATTGTATGTTTCCATAATGTCCCGTATATTTTTTAAAGTTTCTGGGAGCTCCAATTCGGTATCTGAAAATATTGTATCAAATTTTATATTTTCATTATTAAATGCCTCAAATGCCAATAATAGCACAGCAAGGCTATCTTTTCCGCCCGAATATGCCACAACAGGTGGTTTATTTGTTCTTTCTTTTATGGTGTTTCTCATAAAACCTACGGAATTATCAATAAATTTAGCCATTGGTTCTTTATTTGCTATAATCATTTTTTCAATGTTTTCTTTGGGAGCTCCTGTTTCTTTTAATATATTTGCAGGTTTCGGGTTTTCGGATTTTCTAACTTTTGCTACCATTCCTTTTTCTGAATTGGTTATTTCGTTATAACTCATCCTACTTCTCCCAACACCTAAAACATCAATATCTTTAAAATCGTTGTTATTATCATTTTCAACCAATATAATTACATCATCTTCAACTTCAATATCTTCTGATGCCCATATTACCCCGGGTCTTAATATTGAAGCATGTTTTTTTAATACAAATGGGATTACTTCCTTATTTATTACGATTAATTTTTTATTGGCATTTTCATTGATTATTCTACGGGCTCCCTCGACCGATGGCATTATTGCCCAGTTGTTTTTTTCCTCATTATATTTTATAATCCCAAATAATATTCCATCTAATATTATCTCTTTCATATAGTCAGTTCCGGGGATTTTATTTATTAAAACTATTTTATTTTTGAATATGTCGCTTTGTCCGTTGTTATTTAATGTTATTCCAAATTGATTTTTTAATATTTTGCTTATCATTGTTATATCTTCGTCGAATGCTGGTCTCGGGTCGGCTGGTGGAGTTATTTTAACCTCTGTTGTGTTTTTTCCACATATTCCACATTTTTTATCAAGAATGGGCATATTACAATCCATGCACCATTTTAAATGTAATTTTCCCAATATTGTCTTCATAATTTTACCTTTTAATGTTATTATTTATACCATTCTCTTTTATTTTATTATTTTATTATTTTATTATTCTATTATATTTTGTTGTTATTGCCTTTTTTTCTTTAAATTATCATTTTAATACCCGACATCAACAGAATCATTGAAAATACCATGTTTAATATTTTTGAATTTGAACTATTTGAAAATTTAGCCCCAATTTGAGAAAATAAAATTCCCGAAATAACCATAATTAAACCTACATATAAGGAAACATAACCAGTTAAATGCAAATAATCTAAAATTACCTTGCTATTTGTATCTAATTCATTAGGGGACAATATATACCCCATCAATCCAAAAAATGATATTATTACTATCATTCCTGTTGAAGTGCCTATTGATTTTTTTATAGGATATTTTAAAAAATTACTTAAAAAGGGAATTATTAAAATACCCCCTCCAATTCCGAATATTGAAGAAGAAACACCCGCTAAAATCCCTATAAATCCCATACTTTTATAATCGTGTTTAATACTAGTATCATAATTATCATTGTTGTTATTTTGTTTATTATTGGTAATATTTTTTCTACTAATTTCTTGTTTATGTTCATTATATACATTTCGCACCATATTTAATGACAATATTATTAAAAGTAATCCAAAAATAAATTGATGGAGCTCCCCTCCCAAATTCATTGAAATTTTAAATCCTATTATTGAACCAATTATTCCAAATAATCCCAAGCATAAAGAATCTTTCCAAATTACATTGTTATGCTTGGAATGTTTATATGCTCCTGCAATACTATTTAAAAAAATAACAAATAAACTTGTCCCTATGGCTATTTTTATAGATTGATTTGGCGGAGCTCCGAGATAATCCAAAAGATAAATCAGTGCTGGAACAGTTATAAATCCAGCACCTAAACCCAACAACCCAGATATAAAACCAATCAGAGCTCCCAATAAAAGCAATAACAAAACAATGAATAAATCCATTTTATCACAAAATATGACATATTTTTAAATTTTAGAATTAATTAAATTAAAATATAGTAAATCGACGAACACTTTGCGTAAATTATCTTTGTAGATAAACTTAGATGCCGTTAAGGATATTAATATATAATTCATTCTTAATAACAAGACCAAATAAGGACACATTATGTCGATTAACTATAAACAAAAAAATAAGAGCTAAATCATAAAAAAATTAATAAAATATAGAGTATATAAAATATAATAGATTAAAATTAAATTACTCTTTTTGTAATCCACACATTTTTCTTAATTTTTTACCTGTTGTTTCTAACAATGACTCATCCTCTAATCTTCTCATAGCATTTAAATGTGGTATTCCACTTACATTTTCTAATGCCCAATCTCTTGCAAATTTACCATTTTGGATTTCTTTTAAGATTTCTTTCATTGCTTTTCTAGATTCTTCATTTATTACTCTTTCTCGTGTAACAAATCCTCCATATTCTGCTGTGTTGGATACATCATTCCACATTCCAGCCAATCCTTTTTGGTATATTAAATCCACAATTAATTTTAACTCATTGCATGTTTCAAAGTATGCCATCTCTGGTGAGTATCCAGCTTCAACAAGTGTATCAAATCCTGCTTTTATGAGCTCCGTAACTCCCCCACATAAAACAGCTTGTTCTCCGAAAAGGTCTGTTTCTGTTTCTTCTCTAAATGTTGTTTTAATTACTCCTGCTTTTGTTAATCCTTCTGCTTTTGCCATTCCAAGAGCTATGTCGAGTGCATCTCCTGTTTCATCCCTTTCTACACATACTAATCCCGGAACACCAAATCCTTCTGTGTATGTTTTTCTTACCATTGCCCCAGGGGATTTTGGAGCCACCATAATTACATTTACTCCTTTTATAGGGTCGATATATTTAAAATGCACATTGTATCCGTGGGAAAATGAAAGGGTTTTTCCTTCTGTTAAATGTTGTTTTATTTGATTGTTATAAACATCTTTTTGAACTTCATCAGGTATGAGTATGTGTATAATATCTGCTTTTTCTGCTGCTTCTTCTACACTCATTACTGTATGTCCGTCTGCTTTTGCTTTTTCCCATGAAGCTCCATTTGGTCTTAATCCAACAATTACATTTAATCCGCTGTCTTTCATATTGCAGGACTGTGCCATTCCTTGACTTCCATATCCTATTACAGCTATTGTTTTATCTTTTACTGCATCATAGTTTGCATCTTCCTCGTAATATACCTTCATTTTTTCACGCTCTTTTTCTTTTAATAAAAACCATAGTTTTTTATTTCATAAAATTCACTGTGGGAATTTTAGATGATAAAAGGTAAAAAATTCAAAATCTTTGACTTTGATTTTATGTATTTTTCCGCTTATAGTGGAAAAATATAAAATCTCTGATTTTATGTATTTTTCACCAAAATAGTTATTTAAATATTACCAATATTTGCTTTGCGAATATTTTGTATTCTTAATATGTAAATATAATTTTTAATATATATGGTTTTTTATAATATTATATTATATGGAAAATCAACCGAGTATATTTTTAGCAATATTTAATTTACCATAGTTCCCGAGCACACCATAATAAAGGAGCTCCTAAAAATATAAGTATATTCATATTTTTCCATAATGGTAATACTATTTTAAAATATTGTAATAATAAGGTATATATACAAATATAATAGATATCATAGTTTATAATGATTAATAATGATAATTATATCTATAATTATACCTATTTTATTTATTTTATAAATATCTACAAGTAGGTTTTATAAAATAATATATTAAACACAATAATCTTTAAAATTATATGTTTCATAAGATATGGTGAAATGATGAATATCGAAGGAGACCTAAAAAAAGTTTTATCGCCATTGGTAAAATCTAAAAACTTAAAATTTTCAGGTAATGTTGTAATAGGTGGAGCTCCCAACTCCAACAATGATGATGATTGGAACGAAAAAATGGGACCCTCGCCGAAACCGAATATTACAAAACTTAGAGGCTGGGATTTCAAATTATTAAAAAGATATCCTCCATTTTACATGCCGATTTGTGATATGTGTTGTTTATGCACATTTGGAAAATGTGATTTATCAAATGGAAAAAAAGGAGCTTGTGGTTTAAATATAAAGGCACAACAGGCAAGAATAGTTTTAATAGCTTGTTGTATTGGAGCATCATGTCATGCTGGACATAGTAGGCATATTGTCCATACATTAATAGAAAGACTTGGAAAAGATTATCCTATTGATTTAGGTAATTTTATAGAAGTGGAAGCCCCAATAATTAGAACTGTTATGGGCATTAGACCAAAAACTCTCGGGGATTTAGAAAAAGTATTAGAATATTGTGAGGAACAAATTTCACATTTACTATCTTCGGCACATACTGGGCAGGAGGGTAGCTATAATGATTTTGAAAGTAAATCATTACATGCTGGTATGATTGATGATTTAGGTAGGGAAGCAGGAGACCTTGCCCAAATTGTAGGTTTTAATTTACCAAAAGGAGATATTGATGCCCCATTAATTGAAATGGGAATGAAATGTATAGATGCCAACAAACCAAATATATTGTGTATAGGGCATAATATGGTTCCCGGCGTAGCTATGATTAATTATATGGAGGAACAAGGATTAGATGATGAAATAGAAATAGCTGGAATTTGCTGTTCTGCCATAGATGTTAGTAGATATACCACAAAATCAAAAGTTATAGGTCCTCTTTCAAGACAATTGATGTATATCAGAGGAGGAATTGGAGATGTGGTTGTAGTTGATGAGCAATGTATAAGAACAGATGTTCTTGAAGAAGCTCTAAAAACTGGTGCTGTTCTAATTGCCACAAATGAAAAAATGTGTTTAGGATTAGAGGATATATCTCATTTAAGCGAAGATGAAATGATAAGTTATGTATTAAGAAATAGAAGTGCATTAATTCTTGATGAAGTAAAAATAGGTAAAGTAGCCGTTGAATTGGCAAGAATTGTATCAAAGGAAAGAAAAAATAAAGATACCAATGACAAAAATAAATATGATAAATGTTTGCCAAAATCATTAACGGAGCTCCGAAAACTTGCCGAAAAATGTACCGAATGTGGATGGTGCGATAGAGCTTGTCCAAATTCATTTAAAGTCATGGACTCGATGATTGGGGCGAAAAATGAAGATTATACTGAATTTAGAAAATTATATGAAATATGTTATGGTTGTGGAAGATGTGAGGAGATATGTGAAAGAAATATCCCAATAGTTTCCATGACAACAAAAATAGGAGACCACTTCTGTAAAGATTTACACTACAATATGAGGGCTGGAAGAGGTCCTATTCAAGATGTTGAAATAAGAAATGTAGGAGCTCCTATTGTGTTTGGAGATATTCCCGGAATTATAGCATTAGTAGGATGTTCTAATTATCCCAATGGAGATGAGGAAATTGCCCTTATCGCAAAAGAATTTTTAGAAAGAAAATATATTGTGCTTGTATCTGGTTGTGCCGCTATGTCCGTTGGAATGTGGAAAGATAAAGACGGTAGAACACTTTATGAGAAATACCCAGGTGAATTTAAAGCTAGTGGATTAGTAAATGTGGGAAGTTGTTTAAGTAATTGTCATATTACAGGAGCTTGTATTAAAGTGGCTAATGTGTTTGCAAAACTCCCATTAAGAGGAAATTATGAAGAAGTAGCTGACTATATATTAAATAAAGTTGGAGCTGTTGGTTTAGCATGGGGGGCAATGTCTCAAAAAGCCGCCGCAATTGCAACGGGAGTAAATAGGTGGGGAATTCCCGTAATAGTTGGACCGCATTCAACCAAATATAGAAGAATGTATTTAAGCGATGGAAATGATTTCGAGGTATTTGACAAAAAAGCAAATAAAATTATAAAAACAGACCCTACGCCAGAACACCTTATAACCCCTGCGGAAAACTTAGCCGAGTGCATGTGTGCAATTCCAAAATTATGCATGAGACCAAACGACGGTATAAAAGGTAGAGCCATGAAGGTATATCATTATATAAGTGTTTATGAAAAATACCTCGGTTGTATGCCCCCAGATTTAGAAAAATTCGTTAGAACTGAAAAAGATATCCCAGTTATGATGAAAAATAAAGTAATAGAATATTTAAAAGAAAAAGGATGGAAACCAAGAGAAGAAATACCAAAAGAACCTACATTATTATATTAAATTATATTAAATTATATTATTTTATTTTTTATATATTGTGTCTCAATTATAGTATATTATACAATATTATACCATAATATCATTGGTGAAATTATGATAGGAAAAACCACACCATATCAGCCAACAGCTGGAACAAATCTAAATCATGCGGAGATTGTAAGCACAAAATTAGCATTAAGTATGATTAAAAGAAGTAAAAACCCAATATTAATAATTGGTTCAAAAGAAAAATATAACACCGACCTATTGGATTTAAATATTGAAAAAATACACACTCCAAAAGATATGAATTTATTAATTGCCATGAAAAAAGTAATAGATAATGGGAATGACTTGGTCATATTTTCAAATATTACCTATTATTACTTAGCTCAAAGCATCACTCATTTAAAGCATTTCTCCAATGCCACGACATTAACATTGGATAGATACTATAATCCAAATGCACATTATTCGTTCCCAAATATGGAAGAACATGAGCATAAGGAATCTATCAAACGATTGATTATGCTATATAAAGAATAATTACCAATATTATATATTACCAATATATATTATACTTACCAAAACAATTGATTGAATCGGGTGAAATTATGAATCCAAAATTAATAGTTCTTGACCCATCAAAATGCACAAACTGTAATGATTGTGTTAATAAATGTAAAGAAATTCATGGAATAAGTAGGATAAAAAAGGCTGGCAATGTTCCTGTATTTTGTATGCAGTGTGAAAATGCACCTTGTTATAATATTTGTCCAGTGGATGCCATTTATTTAAACGATGGAATACCAATTGTAAAAAAAGAAAGATGTATTGGTTGCGGAATGTGTGAAATTGCCTGTCCTGTTGGTTCAATATTCCTTGATAACCTATATGCCCATAAATGTTCGCTTTGCTTAGATACTGATAGAATAACTCCTGCATGCCTTGAAGCTTGTAAAGATAAGGCTTTAAAACTTATATGTGATGAATGTCTTGATTCAATAAAAGAAGAAAGAAGAAAAAAACTTATAAAAATAATATCTGATGAATGGGGGGAGGGGATTTAATCCAATTATTGCACTTATTATTATATAATAATACTATTTTTTGTTTTTTCATAACTAATTATATATATATTATTTGTTGATAATTTTAATATATATTATAACGATTAATAATGACATATGTCATATCCCATATAATTATTTGTGTTATGAGGCGATAAAAAATGATTGTTGAAAATATAATCGCGGGTGGAAAAACTGTTTTAAATCTAACCGTTGATACATTAAAAAATAATAAAGACGAAGATAGCAAAAAAATTGGATTTCCTGAAACGAACTATCACTTGCCCCTAATATATGGAATATTGGGTAAAAAAATAGAAAACATTGGTCAATTAAAAGAATTAATTAATTCCCTTGAAATTGACGATAATGCCGATGCTACATTAGATAATGCCCTTGATGCAGGAGTTAAAACATTAATTTGTGCGGAAGCTCTTGAAGCTCTAAAATATATAGATAATGAAGCACCATACGGAGCTCCATATACGGGATTTATCCCCGATAAAATTTTAAGAGATTTGGGAGTTCCACTTGTTAATGGAAAAATACCTGCAATACTTGTTGTTATAGGTAAAGTAGGAGATAAAGAAAAATTAAAATCTCTTATTAACGATATTAGAAAAAGAAATATATTGGGATTATTTATTGGAGATATTGTAAAAGAAATGGAAGATGCCAATATTGAATTTGGTCTTGATAAATTTCTAGTTCCAGTTGGAGATAGCATAACCTCTGCAATACATGCTGCAAATTTAGCCATCAGAGCTCCATTGATATACGGAGGTATTGAAGGAGGAAAAACCGAAGAGGTTATCGATTATATTACAAACAGAGTTCCTGCCATTGTTGTAGCATTGGGAGAAGTTGATGATATAACACTTGCCGCAGGTGCAGGTTGTATAAAAGCAGGTGTTCCAGTAATTACCAATAATCCTGTGCCAGAAATTGAAGGTGCGTTGGGGAGCTCCGATATAAACAATATTATTGAAAATGCCCTTAAAATGAAAAATATTAAGGTGGAAAAAATGTCAGTAGAAGATATAAATATACCAGTTTCGGTAGGTCCGATGAATGAAGGAGAAAGAGTAAGGGGACCTGATATGTTTGTTGAATTAGCAGGACCTAAACAATATGGTTTTGAGCTTGTTAAGGTGGTGGATGATGCATCCGATAAAATTGAAATCATTGGACAAGATATTGGAGATATGGAAGCAGGGACAAAAACACCATTTGCTGTAATAATAAATGTAAGTGGAAAAACATTGGAAGAGGATTTAGAAGGAGTATTGGAAAGAAGAGTTCATGAAATATTTAATTATATTGAAGGAGTTATGCACCTAAACCAGAGAGATAGCGTATGGATTAGAATTAATAAAGAATCCGCTGAAAAGGGGTTAAATTTAACCCATATCGGAAAAGTAATACAAGATATATATAAATCAGAATTTCCATTTATAGAGCATATAGATATTACATTAATAACCGATGCAGACAAAGTAAAAGAAGAATTGGAAAAAGTGGCAGAGATATATAAATTTAGAGATGAAAAAACCAAAAATCTCCATGAGGAAGATGTAGATGTATTTTATGGATGTATTATGTGTCAAAGCTTTGCACCTTCCCATGTTTGTATAATTACACCAGATAAACCTGCATTATGTGGTGGTATTAATTACCTCGATGCACGAGCCGCGGCAAAAATTGACCCTGATGGACCAATATTTGCAATTGAAAAAGGAGAATGTTTGGATGAGGAAAAAGGAATATATGATTCAGTAAATGAAGTTGTCCAAGATAAATCCCAAGGAGCTATTGAATCAATAACATTACATAGTGTATTGGATAGACCATCCACCTCTTGCGGTTGTTTTGAAGCTATTACCTTCTATATCCCTGAAGTTGATGGATTTGGTATAGCAGATAGAAGTTTTAAAGGAGAGACTCCAATGGGAGTTCCATTTTCAGCACTTGCTGGACAATGTAGTGGTGGAAACCAGGTTGAAGGGTTCTGCGGTATTTCTGTATCCTACATGAAATCTTCAAAATTCTTTAAAGCTGATGGTGGCTGGGAAAGAGTGGTGTGGCTACCTGCTGAATTAAAAAATAAAGTAATAGATGGAATACCTGAGGAAATGATTCCAAAAATTGCAACAGAAGAAAATGTATCCAGTATTGATGAATTAATTGATTTCTTGAAAAAGAATAATCACCCAATTGCTGAAAACATAGGGGTCGAAGTGGAAGTTGAAGATACAGCAGAATCCCCTGTGGAAGAAGAAGCCGAATATGCAGGATATGCAGATAGTGGTGAAGAAGCTACAATTTCAGTGCCTACAATGACCATGCCTGCTGGATTCGGAGGACTACCAAAAGGTATAAAAATAGTATTGAAAAATGCAGTTATAAAAGCTGAACAAATAATAATCACGCGAGAGAGTGATAAAAAATAAAATATATAATATATATTTCTTATTTCTTTTTTTTAGAATATTTTTAAAATATAATATGGGCCGTATTAATAAACCCTCTTAAGTATTGTAAATAATGTGCTATTAATTACATTATTTCCATATATGCCATATCATATTATATCGTAATTGACGGACTTTATATTGTGTTTAATTGTTTGGTTAATGTGGGGTAATATCTATTTACTCAAACTACCATGCCCACACATGTATTTTGATATATCGTCAATTAGAAAAGTTTGTCGTCTAAATGTTAATTTAAAGACATATTGAACTTTGGCCAATAGATATAATTCTCTCTTTTACATTATACAGGATTACTGCAAAAAGTCCATCAATTGACCATACATAACTTAAATCCATATTAAAATGTCATAATATTTATGTTTCAAAATAGATTTATTATTAATTAATTCAAAAAACAATTTAATGACCTAAAATAATTAATTTTAAATTTTCAGGTGCATTGTGGATTAATTAAACAATACATTAACATATACCAATTATATTTATTATAAAAAAAAGGTATATCGACACAAACATAGGTTCCTGTATCTTTAAGTGTCCAGATATTCCAATATCTCTTGGGGGGTTAGTACTAGCGAACTAAACACCTCGGAAAACCTTGATGCTTACATTCCTAGCCTATCAAACCCATCTTCTATGGGACCCCTCGCCTCCTAGAAGGACGGCTGTCTGTTTTCAGGATGGACTTCGAGCTTAGATGCTTTCAGCTCTTATCCCTTGGTGCGTGGCGGCTCGGCAATGCCCTGTCGAACAACCGATAAACTAGAGGCACCGGCGGCTCGTTCCTCTCGTACTAGAACCACCTTTCCCTCAGACAGCCAACACTTCCAGCAGATAGCAACCAACCTGTCTCACGACGGTCTAAACCCAGCTCATGATCC
>OFBC01000065.1_pt1 | contig 15553 bp, 9 predicted proteins | sample 1520411 | NCBI WGS metagenome assembly OFBC01 (sample SAMEA3696446, study PRJEB22514) | metagenome | biome: water; feature: marine; material: hydrothermal vent | place: Pacific Ocean | collected 2014-08-12 | depth 1521 m
TCGATATTCGAATTTCGAATTTCTCAACTTTCGGAACTCCGAAAGTTGAGTTATTTAATGTTAAAATTCTAATGCGATTGCCCTACATTGAGTGCGAAAATAGCGTAATCAAGTGAGTTTTGATCTTTTGAACATTTGAAAATTCGAATTTGTTTCTAATTTCGAAATTCGATATTTGAATTTTAGCAATGCGGGGTTTCCCCCGCATCGCTTTTTTAGCCCACTTCACGCGGCGATTCTGTAGCATACAAAATATCATCCATTGGATGACGATAAAGTCCGGCTTTAAGCCGTTTTTGATCCAGAATATGACCGATTATGCCAATGCTGCGGCCAAGGACAAAAACAGCATTCAATGTTCCGGCATTAATAATTTCACCAATTTCCTCTGAACTAAATCCTAAGTTAGCCAGCAAATCCACAAACAAGACACCAATACACCCATCCACATTCAAAATCAGATTGCCCCTTTTGGCTGTTGTCACCTTTTCTACTTCCAGGGCATAGTCCAGATATTTGGTGGCAGGGAACTTCTCCTTTGCGTAATTCTTTAACAACTCAACTCGCTTGTCAGGATTGCGCACGCTCTTGATTTTATGCCCAATACCCTGAATCAGGGTACCAGCGGCTTTCATCTCATTCACCATCTGCCTTGGAGTTTTGCCCTCGTCACAGAACTTGCGGAAATAATAAGCAGCTCCATCAATGGCGCCACCAAACCTCGGCCCAATGGTCAAAAGCCCGCTGGCCAGGGATGAAACAAGGTCTTTACCAGCCCTGGAGGCTACAATGGCATTATGAGCGCCTGAGACGCATGGGCCGTGATCAGCTACGATCTTTAAGCACATCTCAATAAATTCGCCAGCCCATTTAGGTAAACGGCATTTTAGCCACAATAAACCGATGACATCTCCAATGCCCATGCCCTGCTCAACAACAGAGCTGATGGGAATATCATTGTATGTTGCTTCTTCACCACTGTCATTACTGATGGTGCAGATAAAGCTGGTTGCCCTGCGCACCTTTCCTTTGGCCTTTGCCTCAGCATAGTCCTCTGGCACTGGTGGCACTTCAGGCTCTTCAATCTCAGGAATAACACCTCTGGCTTTCAAGCCTTCAAAGGTCTCTCTGATGACTCTTCTCAACTCGTCAAAAGATCCGGGCACAATAGCGCCAGCTTCCTTAAAAGCCCTGTTTTTGGCTTCAGCAGTCTCGGAATCGTCGCCAGCCCTTGCGCCTGCGTGACCAAATTGGACTTCGCCAGGAAACAGTTTGGCGCAGGTACCTGTACACCAGGCAACAACAGGCTTGGTGATTTTACCGGCCTTCATGGCCTCAATCACTTCATATTCTTTTTTACCGCCAAGCTCACCCAGCACAACCATCATCTTGATCTCAGGATTGGCTTCATAACGCAGGAAATGGTCAATAAAGGTTGAACCAGGATACAGGTCACCACCAACAGCTATGCCTTCATAAACTCCATTGGTGGCCTGAGAAATAATATTGTTAAGCTCATTAAACAGCCCGCCTGAAGTAGAAACAAAAGCAACACTGCCAGGCCGGTACAATTTGCAGCGGATAATATTTTCCAGGGTTCCGGCTGAATTTCCTATTTTAAAGGCTCCAGCAGCAATTCCGCCAACAGTAGCCGGGCCAATCACGCATTTTTTCATCTCTTTGGCTGTAGCAGCAATGATACGGGCATATCTCTCTGGAATACCTTCCGCAATAATTGCTACAGTGCGGATAGTATCCTTGGCCAGCGCATCCATTGTAGTGGCGTAAGCAGAACGATAGGATGAAAAATTGACCACTACATCAGCATTTTGATGTTTTTCAACAGCTTCATCAAAGTGCCGGTAAATGGGAATCAATATCTCTTTGTTGCCAAAAAAACATTTATGAAATCCGTTCTGCCTGGTTGGGGCCACAATGGCGGCCACACTGGGAGTTTCTCTTCTACAAATATAGTCAAAATCCAGCATCCTCTGGATGGCTCTTTGCTGATAACCATAAATAATGGCCTGAGTATTTCTATCAAACAAACAATATTCCGGTTTTGCCATTGTGTCCTCCTTAAGCAGCTTTTTCTTCCAGGGCCAGTTTAACAACTCTGGTCATGTGGGCCTCTGGGCCGTAAACTTCGATATTCAGACCCAGCCTTTCACCAGCAGCCTTGATCTTGGCCAACCCCTTTTCATAATTGGGGCCGCCCCTGCGTACATAAATCCTGGCATTCACTTGTTTTAACTTTTCTGTATAATCTTCCAATGCCATTACAATACCATCAAAAGTCTTGGCTACATCAGTAAAATTAGCAATACCACCACCTATAATCAAAACCTTGGGCCGACCCTGTGGATCTTTTTCTCTGGTCATCAGATCAAGAAGTGTTTTGGCATATTCATAAGTCTCATCTGTGGTGGGATTACCGCTGTATTCACCATAATTACCCAGTTCCTGCGCGCCGCCAAGATCCGAAATGGTGTCCGTATAAACAACACTGGCGCCGCCGCCCGCAACCATTGTCCAGATACGGCCCTTGGGATTAAGCACTGTCAGTTTCATGGATGAACCGCTCTTGGCATCCAATTGTTTGATATAGGCCTCTTCTTTGGTGCTCTTGCGTCCAAAAGGAGTGGGAAAGGTGAGATCGCCCCACTTTTCAACACATTCAAATTGGGCTGTATCGTCCAGTCTGGCAACTGCATCCAGCGGACAAAATTTATTGCCTTCCAGCACAAAAGGATTAAATTCCAGATAAGTAAAATGATAGTCCACAAAGAAATCATATAATGCCTTAACCAGTTTGGTCACATTCTCTTTGTTTTCTATCTCTTCAGGGATAGCCTGAGCTATGATTTCTTCAATATTGTCTTTGGCTAAAACAGGAATAAACGCTTCTTTTACCGTATCCCAGACCTCTTCAATATCAACACCACCATGAGCGGAAATATAAATCTTATCTCCTTCTCTTTCAGTGGTCATGGCCAGATAATATTCTTTCTCATGCGGAACGCATGGCTCAACCAGAAAACAATTCAGCTCATTGGTCACATTGCCAATGGTTACATCCCTGTTCATGCGTTCGCCAATCCAGGCCCTGACCTCATCTAAAGATTTATTCACCAATACAAGGCCATGCTTACCACGTTTGCCAAACAATTGATCTGGCTTGGCAACCAGCTTTTCTGTGGTCAGCCAGGGATTTTCTTTTACCAATTCGTCCCAATCTGTCTCAGGCGTAACCAGAACGCCCTTAAAATCAAAAGCAATCTCTGGCAGATTGTCCTTTAAATACTTTGCCAGAAGCCTTTTTGCATCATACTCTCTTATGCCGCGTTGTGCCATAATACTCTCCTTACGCTTTCATTTTCATGTAGCTAAGTGTTCCACCAGCCAGAAGAATCTCTTTCTGGCGATCAGACAATTGATAAGTTACAGTGTAACTCTTGCCTTTGGTCTTGTTCTCCACAATCAAATCCTCGCCCGCCTTGATCTTTGCGCGCATGTTTTCAATGACCAATTCATCTCCCTGCTCAATGTCAGCGTAATCTGCCTCATTTAACAAAAGCGGCGCAATGCCAAAGTTCACCAGATTAGCCGCGTGTATGCGTTCAAAAGACCTGGCAAGAACAGCCTTTACTCCCAGATACATGGGGCAAATGGCAGCATGTTCACGAGAAGACCCCTGACCATAACTCAAACCGCCCACAATAATATTATGTTTGCCTTTTTCCTTGTTAGCCCTGGCCCGGATATGAAATTCAGGATCAAGCACCTCAAAGACAAATTCTGCATACTTGGGCACATTGGAACGGTATTTCATGCGGCTGCCCGCTGGAATAATATGATCAGTGGTGATCTCATCACCAACCTTGATGGTCACCACACCATCTATTTTTTCAGGCATGGGATCATTTACTGGTGGCTCGCCAATGTTCGGCCCACGATAAATCTCTATCTTTTCTGGCTCCGGGGAAGGGGCAATGAACATGGAATCATCAATCCTGAACATTAAAGGCTGCATAATGCTGGGATAATACATATACCTATCAAATGAACGTGGATCAGTAATTTTGCCTGTAACAACAGCAGCAGCAGCAGCTTCCGGGCTGACCAGATACACGTCTGCTGACTTGGTTCCACAGCGGCCCAGGAAATTGCGGTTACTGGTACGAAGTGAAACACCATTGCTGCGTGGAGCACAGCTATTGCCAATACAAAAGCCACAAGCGCTTTCAGCTATCCTGGCACCAGCGGCAAGCAATTTATCCAGTGCACCATTGTCTGCCAGCATACGCATAACCTGCCTGGAACCTGGGGCAACAATAAAACTCACATCTGGATGACAAACCTTGCCATCCAGCATTTCAGCAACAATCATCAGGTCACGATAAGAAGAATTGGTGCAACTACCAATACAAACCTGATCAACAGGCAATCCTTCTACTTCAGAAAGCTTCTTCACGTTGCCAGGGTTGTGCGGGCAGGCAATCATTGGCTCAAGCTCGCTCAAATTAATTTCCACTTCTTTGTCATAAACCGCACCCTCATCAGCACTAAGCGGCACCCAATCGGTTTCCCTGGCCTGCGCCCTTAAAAATTCTCTGGTCACTTCATCACTTGGAAAAATAGAAAATGTTACACCACACTCAGCTCCCATGTTGGTAATGGTAGCCCGCTCAGGCACACTCAATGTTTTTACGCCCTCGCCAGTATATTCAAAAACGCAACCCACGTTGCCTTTACTACCAAAAATCTCCAGTACTTTTAAAATAATATCCTTGGCACTGACCCACTCAGGCAGTTTGCCTGTCAGATTGATGCGCACAACCCTGGGGCAGGTAAGATAAAATGGCCCGCCAGCCATAGCCACAGCCACATCCAGGCCGCCAGCGCCAATAGCTACCATGCCAATGCCGCCTCCTGTTGGCGTATGACTGTCAGAACCAAGCAAGGTTTTGCCTGGAGCAGCAAAACGCTCCAGATGCACCTGATGACAAATACCATTGCCAGGACGGGAATAAATCATCCCGTATTTAGCAGCCATAGTCTGTAAGTACTTGTGATCATCAGGGTTCTCAAAACCGGCCTGAATGGTGTTGTGGTCAACATAACTCACCGAAAGCTCGGTCTTTACCCGCGGGATGCCCATGGCCTCAAACTGAAGATTGCACATGGTGCCAGTGGCATCCTGGGTTAATGTCTGATCAATGCGAATGCCTATTTCTTTACCAGGCTCATACTGGCCCACGACCAGATGACTTTCCAGAATCTTTTGGGTCAAAGTTTTCGCCATTACTACCTCTCCTCAAATTTTATCCTTTATGGAATTTCAAAGGGAAATAATTAACTTTTTCAAAATATGCACTTCAAATTCGATATATGGCACAAAAAAAGTGATAAAAGGCACAGATCAATCAAACCAGTAAATTTCAACCGCTCACAGGACAATAAGCACCCTTCACCATTTATTATAGGGACAGGAAAAATTTGTTTAAATAAAAAGGGACAGGAGAAAAATTATCTTGACCAGTTTCTCATTTTTGCAGATAACTATATCAGAAAGTAAAAAAAAGGGACAGGAGCAAAATTATCAATTTTTGCAGATAATTATATCAAAATCATGGCTGACAAGGGAGGGGAGCAAATGAACTTTCAGCCATTAGAATCGAAAATGACTATTGAATTCAATGATATCAAAATAAAGCTTTATCCTATTTCTGAGACACTTTATGGAGATATAATTTCACTTACCATTCCTATCCATGAAAATTATACTCATTATCTACGCTTAATAAAATATTTAGGAATATACGCACCAGATTTTGATTATCCAAGACACTATGCTGCTTTAAAAACATTATTTGGTGATAGTACACTGTTATATGATTATTATAAATGCTCTTTTGAATATATATTTCTTTTAAAAATTAATAAAAAGCAGACTAAATCTTTATATTTATTAAACTATACAGATATTAAAGGCTCATTTTGTTTTTTATTTCACAAAATTCTTATCTCACAGGAGGAACTTATCAGATATCCTGAGAAGCATAGATGCAATTTATTTGAACCACTTGAGCACGAATTTTCAAAATCTGACATGGAATTTTTCATGAATTACTTTTTATTCTATCTTGTTGGATATATTAAAACTATAGAACATCAATATAGAGATGAATTTATAAGGTACCACAATTATTGTCAAATGATATATGGTTATAAAGATAATCATTTTTTTTGTAATCAATATAACTCTCATGATGAATATATTAATGAAAAGAAAAAAATTACAGACCAAACGGCACATCTGATTTTAAAACAATTGATATTATTATAGTAATAAGTTATCTACACAAATACAAGACGCGAAAATTTGCGTTTTCGAGTTCAGGCGACGCAGGAAATTGAAAAAGAGAATTATTTCTTATGGCGTCTGTCTGAAAGAGAAAACATTTTCAAACCCTGATATTTTATGTGGCTCTCGGTCTCTTTCTATCTTTAATTTATCTTTAAAACGTTGAAATTGTTCTTTGACAAATTGCCTGCTGCCCAGAAATACTCCCTCTGTCAGATATCTTGTCCTGTATAATAAACGATCTGCTGTGGTAAATTTAAATTTCTTTTTGCGCTCCTTTTCAATTGTTTCTTCATTAATGGATGCGCCTTTGGGGCTTTCCAGACAGCCATGCTCATATACATATTCCCGATACATGCGAAATCGTTCTTTTACATCGTCTATCTCATACTGTTTCAAACCAAAATCCAGACTGAGAAATCCATCTTTGTTGCCAGTTCTGGCCAGATAGCCCATAGATGACCAGCGATAATCTTCAGGCTTTTGCACTATACCCGCCCTGATGGGATTCAGGTCAATATAAGCCAGACAATTAATCAGGGTATAGCCTTTTTCCACGATCACGCTCTTGAACCTATCCGACCAGAAATAGCCTTTACGACCGTAGGTTTTGTTGTAGTACCAGGTAAATTTTTGTTTTAATTCTTTGATAAATTCAGAGAGATTGGTCCATTTTTGTCTGAAATGGGGGATTTGATCCCGTGTCAGGATGCGGTCTTTGTCTTTATAATAGATTTCAAAGCTGCGTATGACATCCTCGTCAGACATGTCTTCCTGAGGGTAGGTCTGGACCAGAAGATGGAAATGATTGCCCATAATGCAAAAACCAAGGATGTCAACGAAATACACAGAGGCGAGAAATTTGAGGATTTTGAGGAAGACTTCCTTATCTGTGTCAGTAATGGGCAATCCCTGCAAAGCGGTTCTTGAAATAACGTGATAGACAGCAGGCTCGTCAGTTACAAGCATTCTGGGAATGCGTGGCATGGTGGATACCTCCGTGATTACTGACTTAATTGCAAACATGCATACCAAAAAAGGCGAAAAATGTCAACTTGATTTCTCCTGTCCCTTAAATAATAATTAAATGCGAACACCTACTGCCTTTGCAGAAGGTGCTCGTTGAGGACTAAATAGAGTCAATAATTTCCCGGAAAATCTTGCTTGGCCGCATAGCAAGCTCGGTCTTTTCCGGATCTGAATGATAATAACCGCCCAGGTCTTTAGGAGACTTTTCAGTAGCCAGAATCTCTTCTAAGATTTTTGTCTCGTTCTCCTCAAGTTTCCTGGCAACCTCAGCATATTTCTGTGCCAGTTCCTTATCCTCAGTTTGCCCGGCCAATGCCTGCGCCCAATAAAGAGCAAGATAAAAATGACTTCCCCTTGTATCCAGTTCCCCTGCCTTTCTGCTCGGTGTCCTGGCATTTTCAAGATATTGACCAATAGCCTGAGAAAGGGCGTTGGCAATAACTAAAATCCTTTTATCACCAACCTGCTTATAGGCCAGCTGCAATGACTCAGCCAGGGCCAGAAATTCACCCAGACTATCCCACCTTAAATGCCCTTCCCTGACAAATTGCTGAACATGCTTTGGCGCGCTACCTCCTGCACCTGTCTCATATACACCACCACCCGCAATAAGAGGCACAATAGAAAGGCTTCTTGCACTTGTTCCAACTTCAATAATCGGAAACAGGTCAGTTAAGTAATCCCTTAACACATTGCCAGTGGCAGCAATGGTGTCCTGACCATTTCTGAACCTCTCTAAGGTAAACTTCATGGCATCCTGAGGCGGTTTGATATAATAATCAATACCTTCAAGATCATAATTGGGCAATTCTTCTTTTACCTTCTTAAGTATTTCTCTATCATGCGCCCTGAGCACATCCAGCCAGAACACTAAAGTCCAGCCACTTTCCTTTGCCCTGTCAACCGCCAGTTTAACCCAATTTCTTATTGCTGTATCCCTGGAAATACAGCTTCTATAAATATCACCTTCATTAACGGTATGCTCAAGCAAAACATTGCCCTGGCTATCAACAACTTTTATACTGCCATCAGCAGGTGGGAAAAATGTTTTGTCGTGAGAACCATATTCTTCAGCTTTCATTGCCATCAAACCAACATTGGCAACACTACCCACCTTTGTCGGATCAAACTGGCCTCTAACCTTAATATCTTCTATTATTTCCCGATACATGGTGGCATAACATCTATCAGGAACAGTAAGCACACAATCATCAACTTCTCCTGATGGCCCCCAGCCCTTTAAGCCATTTTTAATAACAGCCGGAATTGACGCATCAACTATAACATCATTTGGTCGATGCAGATTGGTAATGCCATTGTCTGAGTCAACCATATACAGCCTTGGACGTCTGGCATAAATATCTTCTAAAGCTTTCTTAATCTCAGCCTGCTTGTCTTCTGGCAGCTTAGAAAGCCTTGCTTCAAGGTCAGAAAGCCCATTATTAGGATTAAATCCAATCTCTTCCAGCTCTTTGCCAAATTTATCAAAAAGATCTTTATAATACACACGAATGGCGTCACCAAACATAACAGGGTCAGAAACCCTCATCATAGTTGCTTTAACGTGGAGGGAAAAGAGAATATCTTTATCTTTTGCGTCATCTATAACCAATGAGAAGAAATCTCTTAATTTTCTTCTGTCCATATAAGTGCCATCAACAACATCGCCCTTACCAACCTCTAGCTCTTTTAATGTTGTTTCCTTACCGTCTTTGTCCGTAAAAACATATTTAATGGTGGTATCACTTTCAATGGTAACGGATTTTTCATTATCATAAAAATCACCACTCACCATGTGCGCAAGGTAACTCTTTGAGTCTGGGGAGACATCTCGCATTTTGTGGGGATTCTTCCTGGCAAATTCTTTAACAACAGCAGCCAATCTGCGGTCAGAATTGCCCTGTCTCAAAACAGGGTTAACCACGCTACCAATACATCTGTCATAGCGTTCTTTTATCTCTTTTTCCTTATCATTTTGAGGTTCTTCTGGATAATCTGGCAAATCATATCCCTGAGACTGAAGCTCGCTAATAGTATCTTTTAACTGCGGTAAACTTGCTGAAATATTGGGCAGCTTTATAATGTTGGCCTCTGGCTTAAAAACAAGCCCCCCCAGATAAGCCAGGTCATCAGGCACCCTCTTATCTTCCGGCAAAACATCAGAAAACTGAGCCAGAACCCTTCCGGCCAGTGAAATATCTCTAAGCTCAATCTCCAGATTGGCTTGTTTTGTCATTGCCCTGACAATGGGCAACAATGAATATGTTGCCAGTGCTGGGGCTTCATCCACCCTGGTCCACGCAATCACTGCTTTGTTAGGCATAAAGTCCTCCTTGAAATAGATTCTGGTTTATAAAATTTTATTAGTGAAGCGGCGTAGTGACATCTACCTTGTGGTGGAAGCAGTCAATAATTAATCTCTCAAAAATTACAATAAATTTTCAGGTTAAAGAAAAAAAATTAAGGATAAAAGGGAGACATAAAAAAAGCATTGAAGATAAACCCCTTAATAGCTAAATCAGGCCGTTTACCAGAAAAAGATTAGCGTTCAGTAAAAGCGTGGGTCAGTCGCTCCAGGTAGGGATCAAGCAGATATTCCAGCACAGTGCGCTCACCTGTCTTGATATAAACCAGCACAATCATGCCTGGAAACAGAGGATATTTCTGTTGTTCCCACTCAAAATAATCTCTTTGCGTTACCACCCTGGCCAGATAAAATGTATGTCCGTCTGGCGTTGAAAAGGCATCAGGGCTGACATTTTCCACTCTGGCGTCTAAATGGCCAAATCGCCTGGCATCTCTTGAAGCTAATTTTACAATTGCAGTCTGGCCCGGCCTTACATAGGCAACATCCTGCATGGGAAGATGCGCTTCAATAACCAGGCGGTCGTCTGATGGCACTATTTCCAGTATGGTTTTGCCTGGTTGCACAACTTCACCAATGGTCGAAACATACATTCTCTTGACAATTCCATCTACTGGCGAACGAATTATTGTACGCTGATAAGCATCTGAATATTTTTTACGCCGCTGTTTTAGCTCCTCCATCTTTTGCATGGCCTTTTTTAACTCACTTCTGGCCTTTTGTTCATACTGATGCCTGAGCTTGTTCAAATTATTCTCTGCCTGCTTTAAAGCTGCCTTTGCCTTTAAAAGGGCAATACCATCCTCTTTTAGCTCTCCTTTTAAATGAGCCTCTTTGCGCAACAGGTCAAGATGCTTATACTCACTTGTCAATTCATCCTTTAAAAGCTCATTGCTGATGGCTATTTGTTTTTGCAGTAACTTTAACGCCTTTTTATTTTTGGCAATTCTGGCCTCAATCTCCTTGATGCTTTGTTGTTTCTGGGCCACAATTTCCTGTGTTGCTGCTATCTCACTATTAAATTTCTCTCGCCGCGCTCTGAATATCCTTTTGCTCTCTTCAACCATATCCGGTATTTTTTGTATCAATTCCTGAGGAAACTCAGGTTCTCTGAACCCTTCTGCCTCTGCCTGCAAACGAATTATATCGGCCTGCAATGAATTTATTTCAATATCCAGCTCTGCCACAGAGCTTCGGCTCTGTATCTGCTCAAGCTCTATTAAAGGCTGGCCTTTTTTAATTGCAGTTCCTTCCCTGACCAGAAGAGAACGTACTATACCCCCCTCAAGATGCTGAATCTTTTTGACCCTTGAAGACGGTTCTACTCTGCCCTGGGCCAGGCTCACAATATCAATCTTTGTTATTGCGGCCCAGAGCATAAATGCTGCAATCATGGCAACTATTGTCAACAGCAAAATATGATAGCGCACAATATTCATTGAATCACGCCACTTCTCAGCAATCGCTGATTGGTTTTAATCTTTGGCACAGGCTTGTAATTCAAATCTAAAAACGCTCCAGTGCCTTTTAATATTGCTGGATCATCAGTTGCTAAAATAATGGTCCTGCCCTGTTTGTGAAATAAATTGAGCAGATTATAAACAGCTTTTCTGCCCTGCATGTCCAGGCTGGCAGTAGGCTCATCCATAATAACTATTTTACCGGGTTTTAAAATTGCTCTGGCCAGGGCAATACGTTTGCGAATGCCAACAGGAAGATTAAGCCCCCCATCCAGTAAAATTGTTTCCAGCCCCTGGGGTGAATAAATCAAAAAATGTGTTAGCCCGGCAAGTTCTATGGCCTTTTGCAAATCATCATCTTCCACTTCCCTGCCCAGTAAAATGTTTTCCCGTATGGAAAGGGGTAAAAATCCAGGCTCCTGGGGTAAATAGATGATTTGCTCCTGCCACCACTTATTATCCATCTGTGCCAGGTTCTGACCATCAACAAAAACATACCCTCTGCCCGGAGCGATCAACCCGGCCAGCAAGCGTAAAAATGTTGATTTGCCAGTGCCATTGGCGCCAACTACAGCCAGAGACGTACCTGGCTCCAGCACAAAGCTTAAACGCTCAAACACGGGATTTGTTGCTTCAGGATAAACAAATGTTAAATCCCTGCATTCCAATCTGCCGGTTACGTCCTTGAGCTGTACTTTGCGCGCAACCTGCTTTTGCTCTAAAAAACTTTCTATCTCGTTCCAGGCAATTTTTGCCCTGGCTATCTCTTTTCTCACCTGTAAAAAAGAAGTAATCCCGCCAAAGGCCCTGGAAGACAGGATACTTGCGCCAATCAACCCTCCTATGGTCAATTTTCCTTCCACAGTCTCTATTCCGCCCAGGCCATAAATTACTACATTGAGCAATAAAGAAATGGCGCGCTGGTATGAAGTGGCAGTTTCTCCATAAGATGAAATTTTAAGCAAAAAATTCGCAACACTTGCAAACTGCTTTTGAAAATATTGCAAAAGAAAATTGCACGCAGGATATGATTTAATGTTTTCCAGGACATTAAACAGAAACAGCAACAGAGTCCTGATATTTTGCTGTTGCCTGTTAAAGGAGTGATGCAGCCTCAACTGCAAAAAATTAAAAAACTCTCCCCCCAGAAACAACAAAACAATCAAAAAAGCAGTGGCCATTCCCAGCAACGGGCTGATCAAAAAAACAAACCCCAGATAAAGCAATGAAAAAGGAGCATCAAAACAGGACGTAACTATAGCAGGGCTAAAAATCTTCTGGGCTTCATTAAAGGCAAGCATCCTTTGTTGATAACCAGCCCTGCCCATAAGCTGGGCATCAAGCAGAGGAAGTTCCAGACAGGCAGAAGCAAAGCGAAGCTCAGATTCCTGCCTGGCCCGTGTAAGAATCGCGTTAATAACCTTTCCCCGCAACACCCTTAAAATAACCAGAAAAATCAGGGCAATGAGCACACCAATGGTCAGGGTAATCAATGTGCCGTCAAATCCATGCGAAATATAGCGATTTAAGACCTGCATGGAAAAAATAGGCGAGGCCAGATTAAGCAATGCAATAAAAAATGTGGCGAGGAGAACCTCGCCACAGAGGAGGGGATGTTTAAGTAAAGGTATCAGGGGAAATATGTAAGATTTTTTAGACATCTAACATATACCTGTAGTTTCTACTCGTGTCCGTTTTTAACCGGGTGCATCCGTCAGTAGCGGGAAACCACCAATTTCAACCGTACTCCAGGGACAGGCACCGAGCACCTGAACATACAGGCTTTGTTCAGGCAAACACGGGCATTACATTTCAGGTGCTCGGCCTGTCCCTGCCACGCAAGCACATTAGCGGTAAGTCAACTCAGGTTGCTAACGGTTATTCCGCTACTGGCGGATGCACCCACTCGTTTGATCTGCCTGTAGTGCATATAGTAGGCACCAATGGCAAAGGCTCAACAGCTACTTTCCTGGACTTTCTGGCCAGAGAACATGGCCTTAAAACCGGGCTTTTTACCTCTCCCCATCTTGTATGTGTCAGGGAAAGGATAAAAATAAACGGCCAGTTAATTTCAACAGACAAGTGGCTGGAACTGGCGAACATTGTATATATGAAGTGCTCTCACCTCAACCTGACTTATTTTGAATTTTTAACCCTTATGGCGGCCCTGGCCTTTGAAAGCGAAAAAGTTGACCTGGCAATTTTTGAGGCTGGACTGGGCGGAACCTATGACGCAACCAATGTCTTTGAATCCATGCTGACCGTTTTTACCAGCATCGATCAAGACCATATCCATGTCCTGGGGCAAAGTCTGGAGGAAATTGCCAGAGACAAGGCCGGCAGTATAAAAAAAGCACCTGTGGTCAGCTCTATTCAAAAACCAGAAGTTCTGGAAGTAATCAAACAAGGGATAAAACAAAAAAAGGTTCCTTTTTATTATATGCCCTGTTTTTTTGAACACGGTAAAAAAATTACATTTAATAAATCGCCTTGTTTGCAATTTGGCCCGGAAGACCTGAGTTTAAAAGGAGAGTTTCAAAAAATTAATGCAGGAACGGCCATCCTGGCCTGGTGGGTATTATGTCAAAAAAACAACTGGCCATTTAATGATAAAAAGATAAAAAAAGCTTTAAAAAAAGCCTTCTTGCCTGGTCGGATGCAACTCGTGCACAAAAATCCGGAAGTTCTTCTGGATGCAGCCCACAACCCGGCTGCCCTTATTGCCCTGAAAAAAACTTTACATAAGATGGGCAAACTTCCCGAAACAATTATCTTCACCTGCCTTAAAGACAAACAAACAGATAAAATGTTTGACATTATAAGCTCTTTTAAGGCGCGCACTTTTGTGCCGGAACTTCAAGATAATCCCCGTTCCCTATCCAGAGAAGAAATAAAAAAATACTTAACGCAAAATATGGATTACTACCCTACCGTAGCCGGGGCCATTGATCTGGCGCTGGCCATGTCCGGGCCAATTCTGATTTGCGGTTCAATTTATCTTCTGGCAGAAGTCTTTACGATTAAACCTGATTGGTATAGATAACATCTCACAACAAATCCAATAACCAACCGAGCACCTAAAACGGACAAACAATATGGTTGATTAAGCTAAGATATAACAGTCCGTTTTAGGTGCTCGGCCAATTAACCAAATCACCATGAACTCAAAAAATTTATTCAAACATCTTCCTTCTGTAGATGCAATTTTAAATGCCATAAGTGACGAGAAGATAGTTGCATCTCTTCCCCGGCCCCTTGTTCGGGATCTGGTCAATGATTTTCTGGAACTGTGCCGGGAAGAAATCCGCAATCAGCTCATTACCGATGCTAAACAGTTGCATCTGGAAAGTTTAAAGCCAAAAATCATGACCTATATCCGGGTTCACTGTCGCCCCCACTTTCGCCGGGTAATTAATGGTACCGGGGTTGTTATTCATACTAATCTGGGTCGTTCCATCCTGGCTGAATCAGCTACAACTGCCGTTGTCCACGCCTGCAACCATTATTCCAATCTGGAATTTTCACTCAAGACAGGTAAACGGGGCAGCCGTTACAGTCATGTGGAAGAACTTTTGTGCCGCCTCACCGGAGCAGAAGCCGGCCTTGTAGTCAATAACAATGCCGCGGCTGTCCTCCTTATCCTGGATACCTTAGCCAGAGGCAAAGAGGTAATAGTCTCGCGCGGGCAACTGGTGGAAATTGGAGGATCTTTTCGCATTCCAGAAGTCATGGCCAAAAGCGGAGCTATCCTGCGCGAAGTCGGCGCCACCAACAGAACCCATCTGCACGATTATGAGCAGGCTATCGGCCCGGAAACAGCAGCCCTTTTAAAAGTGCACACATCCAATTACCGCATTATTGACTTTCACAAGGAAGTGCCATTAAAAAAACTTGTTGCCCTGGGGCAAAAACACAATCTGCCAGTTGCAGTACGCATTGACAAGATGACCCTGGCTGCTCTGGAAGCCACATTGCGTTTGTATCTGGACATGGATCTGGCTAGAAAAAAAATACCTACACTGCGCATGATCACTTTATCTGAATCAGAACTCAAGCAAAAGGCCAGGAGATTAAAAAATAGACTGAACCGCCGTTTAAAAGGCCATCTGGACATAAAACTTATTCCCAATCACTCCAGGGTTGGAGGCGGAGCTTTTCCAGAGCAGGATTTACCAACAACCCTTGTGGCCATAAGACCTGAACAGATGAGCATCGAAGACTTGAAAAACAGACTCCTGCATACAGAACCACCTCTGGTGGGCAGAATAGAGGATGATTATTTTTGCCTGGATCCACGAACCATAGATGATAAAGAATATAATCTGGTTTGCG
>OFBC01000068.1_pt1 | contig 15310 bp, 16 predicted proteins | sample 1520411 | NCBI WGS metagenome assembly OFBC01 (sample SAMEA3696446, study PRJEB22514) | metagenome | biome: water; feature: marine; material: hydrothermal vent | place: Pacific Ocean | collected 2014-08-12 | depth 1521 m
ACCTAATTATAGAGTAATTTGGCTTGTTGTCTAATTGGGTATGGATTTATTAGGGCTAAAATATCCCTACAAAAAAGTAAGATAGCTTCTGTTTTGATTTTGGATATATTTAGAATCATAACTTACTTCTAGTAGTATAACCCTATTAAAAAAGAGATAAACTCTTTTGTGGTATTTTTATCATCAATAGATTCATTTTCCTGAGTAGATTTATGGATAAGTGTTGCCATATTTGATACTAGATACTCAGCTTGTTCTTGAGAGAGTTTGTTTATATTGGTTACCATATTGGTTTTAACATCAAATGGTTCAAGACTCTCTTTCATAGCGATACCATAAGCCATATTATCCAAAGTAGTTGCTATATTTATAGGTAATGAATCATAAACTGATTGAAGATGACTCTCTTGTGATAGTTGCTGATTTAATAGTTGTTGATGTAAAATTGTAATCCCCCTTAAAAGATATTACAAAATTATATCAAAACTATTTATAATTAATAATTAAGTCCTACAGCATCTCTTATTATTTTTAGTTTTTCTTGTGCTATTTTTCTAGCTTTATTAGCACCAAAAGCTAAAATCTCTTTTACTTCATCTGGATTATTAAGATAATGTTCCCTTCTTTCTTGATATGGAGCAAAGTGTTCATTGATCTTATCTAGTAGTGTTAGTTTAAAATGCCCATACCCTTCACCTGGTGTTGCATATCTTTTTTGAAGCTGGATAAGTTCATCATCTGTCATAAATAATTTACACAAAGTATAAACATTACAGTTTTGCCATTGTTTTGGTTGATCAAGTTCTGTAGAGTCTGTGACGATTTTCATCACTTGTTTTTTTAACCCTTTTTTTGTTCCAAACATATCTATTGTATTGCCATAAGATTTGCTCATCTTTGCACCATCTGTTCCTGGAACACTTTGGACAACTTCATCTATTTTATGCTGAGGGATTGTTAAAATATCTCCATAGGTGTTGTTAAAAGTTTGTGCTATATCTCTTGTCATCTCTACATGTTGGATTTGATCTTTTCCTACAGGCACAATATCACTGTCAAAAAGAAGTATATCTGCAGCCATCAAAACAGGATATGAAAAAAGTCCATGGTTTGAAGCTATCCCTTTTGCTACTTTATCTTTATAACTATGTGCTCTTTCAAGTAGTCCCATAGGTGTATGATTTGAAAGTATCCAATATAGTTCTAAAACTTCAGGCACATCACTTTGCACCCAAAAAGTTGATTTTTCAGGATCCATTCCAAGACTTAAAAAATTTACCGCTGCTTCAAAGATATTTTTTTGTAAAAACTCTTTATCTTTTACAGATGTAAGAGCATGATATGAAGCTATAAATGCAAATAGTTCCCCATCATTTTGAGACTCTATCATCTTTTTTATCATACCAAAATAGTTTCCTATATGTATAGTTCCACTTGGTTGTATTCCACTTAAAATTCTCACTACTGAACCTTTATAATTTTTTCGATATAATAGCAAAAAAATTTGGAGAGATAGATGAAACAACTTTTAAAATATCTTTTTGTTGGAATAATATCATTGGTGCCACTATTTGTAGTTATCCAATTTATACTTTGGTTTAGAAGTATAACTATAGAGATATTTGATTTTATATCTAATTATACAAATAATAGTTTTTATACAAGTATATTTGTATTTTTATCTCTTTTTATATTGATATTAATAGGATACAATATAGAAAAAGCAGGAAAATCTTTGATTATTTCAGTTATCGATATTATACTTGAAAAAGTTCCAGCTATTAGCACTATTTATGCTGTTGTAAAAAAAATAACTGATCTATTCTCTTCAAATAAGAAAAACAATAAAAAAGAGGTTGTTCTAGTAGAGTATCCTAAAAAAAATATGTGGGTTCCAGCTTATATTTTGAGTGATTATAAAGATGTTGTGGTATTGTTTATACCAACAAGTCCAAACCCTACAAGTGGATATACAGTTATAGTTGATCGTAAAGAGATTAGATCTACAACATTAACTATTGCTGAAGCTAGTCAATTTATTATTAGTATGGGTGCAGATTTTGTTAAAAAAGAGGAAATAGCACAGATTATAGACAAGAGTAAAGAAGAGGAAAAATAAATATGATAGATAAAAAATTATTGGAAAAAGATTTTGATAGTGTTGCTTCTTTGTTGGCACAAAAAGGTGTAGAAACTACCAAATTAAATGATATTAAACAACAAATAGAGTTTGCCAAAGAGAAAAGAAAACTTATGGAGCAAACTCAAGCTCAACAAAAGCAACTATCAGCTCAATTTGGAGCATATAAAAAAGAGGGGAAAGATATAACTCCACTTCAGGAGCAAATCTCTACTTTAAAACAAACAAAACAAACTTTAGAGGATGAGGTTAAAGATATTGAATCAAAACTTCAAGAGATACTTATGGGTATCCCAAATATTCCTGATCCAAGTGTTCCTTATGGTAAAGATGAAGATGAAAATGTAGTGATTGAAACTATTGGAGAGAAACCAACATTTAGCTTTGAACCAAAAGAGCATTGGGCTTTGGGTGAACAAAGTGGGCAGATAGATTTTGCAAGAGGTGTGAAATTGGCAAAAAGTAGATTTAGTGCATTAAATGGAACTCTAGCCAAACTAGAAAGAGCTTTGATAAACTATTTTCTTGATTTTAATACACAAAGAGGATTTAGTGAGTGGTATGTTCCTTTTATGGCAAATAGCAATACTCTAAGAGGAACAGGTCAGCTACCAAAATTTGAAGATGATCTTTTTAAAATAGAGGGTGAAGATTTGTATCTTATCCCAACTGCTGAGGTTCAACTTACAAATTTATATAACGATGAGATCATAGCAAAAGATGAGTTGCCATTGCTTCTTACATCTTATACACCTTGTTTTAGAAAAGAAGCGGGAAGTGCAGGAAGAGATACAAGAGGAATAATAAGACAGCATCAATTTGATAAAGTAGAACTTGTAGCTATTACTGCTCAAGATCAATCTCAAGAGATTTTTGAAAAGATGGTAAATACTGCAAGTGAACTTCTTACTTCACTTGGATTGCCACATCAAAAAGTGCAATTATGCACAGGAGATTTGGGATTTAGTGCATCTACAACTATAGACCTTGAGGTTTGGCTTCCTGGACAAAACAAATATAGAGAGATAAGTTCGATTAGTAATACAAGAGAGTTCCAGTCAAGAAGAGCAAAAATCAGATATAAAGATGGTAAAAAAAATATTTTATGTCATACTTTAAATGGAAGTAGTTTAGCAGTTGGACGAACAATAGTTGCTATTATGGAAAATTATCAAAAAGAAGATGGAACTATTGAAATTCCTGAAGTTTTAAAAAGATATATCTAACAAATAGTTATTAAAATTTTAACTCGCTTACATCGTCCTCGATGGAAGTATCCATCCCCATCGGGGACGATGGGGACGAGAAAGAAAAAGAGAAAATATTTGAAGAATAAACTAAAGTGAATTTCACTTTAGTTTTGATACAATAACATATAAATAAATTAGTGGAGTTTAATATGGTAGCATTAAGACAAGAACAATTATTTGAAGAAATTAATATTTTACCAGTAGATTTAAAAACTAAAATTGTTGATCAGATATTAAATAGTATTAATCCTATCCATAAATCAATAGATGATTTATGGATTGAAGAAGTTAATAAACGAAAAAATGATATTGAATATGGCAATGTAAAGCTAATAAATGGAGATGATGTTTTTTCAAAAATAGCTCAAAGATTAAAAGCATAAATGAAATATTCATTTCACCCAGAAGCTGAAATTGAATTTAATGTTTCAATAGATTATTATGAAAAGTGTCAAGCAAACTTGGGTTTAGAGTTTGCAAATGAAGTTTATGAAACTATCCAAAGAATATTAGATTTTCCAAATGCTTGGCAATCTTTAGATAATGACATCAGAAGATGTTTAATAAATAGATTTCCATTTGGAATAATTTATTATCAAAGAGATGATGAAATTATTATTTTAGCAGTAATGCAATTAAACAGAAAACCAAACTATTGGTTAAGTCGTAGTGAAAAGTAAACTTATATAATATAACTCGCTTCCATCGTTTTTGATGGAAGTGTCCATTTTAGGTTATTATTTTTTAAATTGTAGTATGCATTCCCATCGAAATCTTTATTCATTCCTTAAAACTTCTAGCACATTAATAGATGTAGCTTTTTTAGCTGGATAATATGATGATAAAAATACAATAACAACAGACCCAAACAATATAGATAAGAAATCTACCTCTTTTAAATCAAGTGGCAGTTTGGTTGTTCCATAAACATCTGCTGGCAAACTAATAATATCAAAATTCCCTAATACATAGATACTTAAAAATCCTAAAATTACACCAACAAAAATACCTCCAAACCCTATGATAATACCTAGTCTTAAAAATATATGTTTAATCTCTTTTGTTGAAGCACCTTGTGATAGAAGTAATGCTATCTCTTTTCGTCTGCTCATTACAGTCATAAGTAGTGAACTTATGATATTAAGTGAAGCTATTAAAATAATCAACATCAATACTAAAAATAGTGCTTCTTTTTCCATTTGCATAGCTGAAAAGAAGTTGCCATTTTGTTGCCACCAACCCACTACACCAATAAGATCTGGTAAAAATTTTTGTAGTTTTTTGATATCTTCAAATGGATGTTTGCTATATATATGTATCCCATCATAACTATTTTTATCTTTTTTTAAAATAGTTTGCAATGCCTCAATAGATGTATAACAATATGCACTATCATAAGCAGTTAATCCAGATTTAAAACTAGATTGATATACAAATCTTTTCATCTTAGGCATCATACTTAAACCACTAGGGGTAATTGTAGTGAAAAATAGTGTAACTTTTTTACCCTTATGCAAATAAAGATCATCTTTGATATTAGCACCAACAATAAGATGATATTTTGGAAGATCTGTAAGACCTTTGAGACTTTTGGCATATATTTTATTTATCATAGATTCTCTACTTTGATCTACTCCAAATAAAACTCCACCTGACATAGTATCATCATTTTGTATCATAACTTGAGTAGATAAATATGGTGAGAATTTTAGATCAGGGAATTTTTTTTCAAGTTTTAGCAAAAGAGTTTTATCTATACTATCATATAGTTTAGGATAAATACTTAAAGGATAGTTCATAGTAAAAAGTTTATCTTCAAACTCTTTTTGTGTTCCATTCATAACTGCCATAGATACTATTAATACCATTACACCTACTGCAACACCTATAAATGCCAATAAAGCACTTATAGAGATAAATGGATTTTTTTTATCCCATTTTAAATATTTTTTAACTATAAAATTGACTAATTTTGTATTCAAACTTAACTACTCGCAATTAGCCCTTTTTTTGGCCCACTTTTTCCACAACATTGTTTATATTTTTTACCACTTCCACATGGACATGGTTCATTTCTTGCTATTTTTTTACCTCTTACTTTAGGTTTTTCTTCAAGATTTGTTGATATATCTTCAGTAGATGATTCCATTTTTTGTTTCATCTTTTCTAACTCTTGAGCCTCTTCCTCTTGACTTTGTAACTGAATAGTAAATAGCACTTTTATAATCTCTTGTTTGATAGAAGCAATAAGCTCCATAAACATATTGTAACTCTCTTTTTTATATTCTACTAATGGATCTTTTTGGTTATAGCTTCTTAAACCTATACCTGTTTTTAATGTATCCATAGAGTATAGATGATCTCTCCAAGCATTATCTAGTATTTGAAGATATAGTATTCTTTCGATTTCACTTCTTTGTATTGGATCAACTATTTGCATCTTATCGTTGTATATTTTAGTTAAAATAGATATTAGTTTATCATGTAACTCTTGTGGATCATCAGATATTATATCATCTTTTTTGATATCAATATTTAACTCCTCTTTGAGTTTTAAGATAATCCTTTCATAATCTATATCTTCACTAGGCATACCTTCTAAAACATCACAATTATATAGTAGTGAAGCGACATATTCATCCATATTTTCATTTAGTTTTTCACCAATATTATAGTTTGGATCTAAAAGATTATCTCTAAAGCTATAAACAACTTTTCTTTGTTCATTTGCCACATCATCATATTCAAGTAGATGTTTTCTACTTTCAAAGTGCATATTTTCCACTTTTTTCTGTGCATTTTCAACTGCTCTTGTAACCATACCTGATTCTATATGTTCACCCTCTTCAAGTCCAAGTCTGCTCATCACACCAGCTATCTTATCACTTCCAAATATTCTAAGCAAATTATCTTCTAAAGATAGATAAAATTGAGATTCCCCAACATCACCTTGTCGTCCAGCACGACCTCTTAGCTGGTTATCTATTCTTCTACTTTCATGTCTTTCAGTTCCTATAATACACAATCCTCCAAGATCAAGACACTCTTGAGGTAGTTTAATATCAACCCCACGACCAGCCATATTTGTAGCGATAGTTACTGCACCTTTTTGACCAGCATCTTCTACAATTTTACCCTCTTTTTCATGTTGTTTAGCATTTAAAACTGTATGTGGAATATTTGCTTTTTTTAACAATGCACTTAACTCTTCAGATTTTTCAATAGATGCTGTTCCTATTAGGATTGGTTGTCCTGTTTGATGTATTTTTTTAACTCTATTTGCAACAGCATTAAATTTCTCTCTTTCAGTTTTATAAATAAGGTCATTTTTATCATCTCTTACAACAGGCACATTAGTAGGGATAGATACAACATCTAAGTTATATATCTCAGCAAACTCTGTAGCTTCAGTTTGAGCAGTTCCAGTCATACCTGCTAGTTTTTTATACATTCTAAAATAATTTTGAAATGTAATATCTGCTAATGTTTGTGATTCCTCTTGTATTTGAACATTCTCTTTTGCTTCAAGTGCTTGATGTAGTCCATCACTAAATCTTCTACCTTCACTTAGTCGTCCTGTAAATTCATCTACTATTATAACTTCATTGTTTTGTACTACATAATCTACATCTTTTTCAAATAAATAGTTAGCTTTTAAAGCTTGATCAATATTGTGAGATAACATAGCATTTTCAACAGAATACATACTATCTACACCAAAAAGTTTCTCAGCTTTTTCTATACCTTGCTCTGTAAGAAGGATGATTTTATTTTTTTCATCTACACTAAAATCACCTGTAACAATAGGATCTTGATCTGGTCTTGTAGGCTCTGTTCTAGTTCCTTTTTCTAATTGTAAGGCTATTTGGTTTGCTTTGATATAGTCTGAATTTTTTCTATTTGTTGGACCTGATATAATTAGTGGAGTTCTAGCTTCATCAATCAAAATAGAATCAACTTCATCTACTATTACAAAGTTATGTGCTCTTTGAACTTTTTCAGATAGTTCATATTTCATATTATCTCTTAGATAGTCAAATCCAAATTCATTGTTGGTTCCGTATGTAATATCTGCATCATATTGCTCTTTTCTTTGCATCTCATCTTCTATATTACCTACAATAGCACCTACACTATAGCCTAAGAAATTATACAATGGTTCCATCTCTTTAGCATCTCTTGAAGCAAGATAATCATTTACAGTTACTACATGCACACCTTCGCCACTCATAGCATTTAAAACAACTGCAAGTGTTCCCACAAGTGTTTTACCTTCACCTGTTTTCATCTCAGCAATTCTACCATCATGTAGCACCATACCACCTATGAGTTGAACATCATAGTGTCTCATACCAAGAGTTCTTACACTAGCTTCTCTTGTGATAGCAAAACTATCAAATAAAACATCATCAAGTGTTTTTTCACCAGAAAGGACTTGTTGTTTTAGATTATTGAAGCTATCTTTTAGCTCATCATCATCCATAGCTTTATATTTTTCTTCTAGTGAGTTGATCGCAGATATTTTTTTACGATATTTTTTGACCTCTTTATCATTTTTTGTTCCAAAAACTTTTGAAATTAATTTTAACATCTATTGTATTCCTTAGGATAATTTCGTTATTATGTCGCAGATTATATCTAATATGAAATTAAGGTAAGGTAATGAAAATCATAAATATAGTATTTTTATTGGTAATATCACTATTTGCCAACGAACAACATATCAATACACTAGAGGCTAATTTTATACAAAAAGTTACAAATCCATCTAATAAAACTATCACTTACAAAGGTAAAATATATATTAGACAACCCAATCAAATGCTATGGATATATACAACTCCAATTATCAAAAATGTGTATATGATAGGGCAACAAATTATTATGGTTGAACCAGAATTAGAACAAGCGATTTTTACATCTTTGACCAAAGAGATAAATCTAATAGAGTTAATCAACAATCCAAGTAAAGTAGATAAAAAATATAAACTAGGCTACAACAAAGATGGAGTTATAAAATCTATTAGCTACAAAGATGAGGTTGATAACAATATCCTAATAGAGTTTAAAAATATAAAAGTCAATAAGCATATCGAAAATAGTATATTTTTTACAAATATACCAGATGATTATGATATTATAAGAAAATAATAGGTAAACTTACACAGGCACAGTAGATAATAGCTTGATATTATATCAAGAGGAAAGTCTGGGCTTCAGTGAAGTATAGTTCCATCTAACTGATGGCTAGGGCAACCTAAGGGATAGTGCAACAGAAAGTAAACTTCCTATTTTATAGGTAAAGGTGAAACGGTAGAGTAAGAGCCTACCAGTCTTTTGAGTAATCTTAAGAGCTATGTAAACCCAACTAGAAGCAAGAAACGAGTGGTAAAAACTTCACATTTTTTTCGTTTCGCTTGATTTTTAAAGTGATTTAAAAACTAGATAAATTATTATCAAATACAAAACTCAGCTTACAACTGTGCCTATTTATTCTTTAATCATAGGTAGTGCTATAGTAAATCTAGCTCCAGTATAAGTTTTATTTTCATAAGTAAAATCTACATTTGTCACATATAATTGACCGTTAAAATGTTTTACAATTATCTCATGGGTCATATACAAACCTATACCTGTTCCTTGACTTTGATGTTTTGTTGTAAAATATGGATCAAAAACTTTATCAATAATATCTTTTGGCACACCACCACCATTATCAGTGATATTGATTTCAACTATACTATTTTGTATAATAGTTTCTATAGATACAAGTTTTAATTCTTCTTTATCTAATTTTATTAGTTGATCTTTGGCATTGTTTAAAATATTAATCAAAGCTTGTGTTAGCTCATTTTGGTAGCCAAATAGTTCTATCTCTTGATCTATTTTTGAATTAATGATAATATTATGGTTTTTGAAGCTAGCTTCTATCAGATCTATATTTTGTCTAATAGTATCTTTTACATTAAACAATATTTTTTCTTTATCACTTTTAAAAAAATCTCGAAAATCTTCGATGGTTTTGGACATATGTGCAGTTTGTTTGACTATCTTATCCATATCATCTACAAGATGATCTTCTTTAAACATACCATACTCTTTTTGAACCATAATACCAGAAGCTATAGTGCTAATAACACTTAATGGCTGTCTCCATTGGTGGGCGATATTTCCTATCATTTCTCCCATACTTGCCATTTTAGATTGTTGATATAAAATCTTTTCATTCTCTTTTTCATGTTCTCTAAATTGATTAATTACCTTTTCAAAATAATTAAATGCATATATTACTATCAATGAAATAATAACAATTAAAATTAATTGAATTACAATAGATAATTTTATAATATTATGGAGTCTATGGTTATCGGCTGTTATATTGATCGCAATTAAAATTTTACCATTGTTATTGCCATTAAAACTTTTTAAATTATAAATAAAAGTGACATATCGTTGATGGTGATATTCAAATTTATAATTAGATGATATTATCTTGTTTTTAAATGGAATATTTGTAAAAAATGTTTGATTTTCTAGTGAGATATATTTACCAAATATAGTTTTTAGATGTAAATTTTTAGCATGTTTAGCTTTTAGCATCAGCAAATATATATCTTTATTTACTAATATATCAGATTTCATATAGTTTGATACTGATGTTAGATCACTAACAAATATATTAGCATCTATACCATACTCTAAAATACCATAATATTTATTATTGTAAAATATTGGGATATCAACCCTATAAACTATAGCATAAAGCCCTGCTTCAAATCCATATTTTGCTCTTTTATGTTGGTTAACATATTTTATAATTGGACGATAATTTGTCAAATCATCACCAAATTTATCAGGTTTATGAGCTCTATATATTGAGATATTATTTTTAGATATATATTGTAGTGTTTTTGTATATCTATTTTCTTTTTTTAAGGTTTTAAATAAGCCATTCATAGTTTTTGCTATAACTTCTCTATCATTTGATAATATAGCTTTTTTAAATACTTGATTATGACGAACGATATTTCTAATTCTTCCACCAAATTGTTTTCTAAAAAATATGATTTTACCATCTATTAGTTGTTGTAACATATCAAATGATTGATGATGTTTGAGTTCTATATACTCTTGTTGTTTGGATACATTATAATATGTTGATAAACTTAATACAAAAAATATCGCAAATATTATATGACAAAGTGGATTATGCCAAAAACTGCACCAAGTCCTGCTAATAATAAAACTACCAAAAAAAGGGTAGAGTTAGGAAAATTACTTTACTTTGATGCAAGATTAAGTAAATCTGGTCAAGTCTCTTGTGCTACTTGTCACGATCCTAAAAAAGGTTGGAGTGATGGTAGAGCAAAAGCTGTAGGTGTATTTGGTAGAGTTGGTCCTAGAAACTCTCCAACAATATTAAACAGTGCATTTCAAAAACATCAATTTTGGGATGGAAGAGCTAAGAGTTTAGAGGAACAAGAATTAGGACCTATGCAAACTCATGTTGAGATGGATATGAAACTTGATGATATTGTAAAAATAGTCAAATCAAAAAAAGCTTATGTTAAGATGTTTAAAAAAGCATATCCAAATGAGCCTTTAAATATAAAAACAATTGTAAAAGCAATAGCAGCATTTGAGAGAACTGTAATATCTCAACCATCGCCATTTGATCTATATGTAGCTGGAAATAAAAATGCTATAAGTGCCAATGCTACTATGGGATTTAGTTTATTTATAGGTAAAGCTCATTGTGTTGATTGTCATGATGGATTTAATTTTACAGATGGAAGTTTTCAAAATGTTGGATTGGGTGATGATGATATAGGAAGACAAAAACTAAAGATGAAAAGAAAAGCTTGGTCTCATGCTTTTAAAACTCCAACTTTACGAGATGTTGAAAAATCTGCTCCATATTTTCACGATGGAAGTGTCCAAACACTTCAAGAAGCGGTTGCTATTTGTGGTAATGGTGGAAGATATCCAAAAAAATATGGCACAAGTGATGCTATAAAAAATAGAAATCTTACTACTAAAGATATAGAACAGATCACAGAGTTTTTAAAATCTTTATCAGGTCCTGATCTTCCGATTGTAGCACCAACAGTTTTTCCAAATTAATAAAAAGGAAGAGTATGAAAAAAATATTGTTAGCTTTGGTATCAACTTCAATACTACTTATTGGAGCAGATCATATAGTAGATCAAAAGCATAAAACTTTTATACCACATACTTTAGATGTAAAAGTTGGAGATACTATAACTTTTAAAAATTCAGATCCATTTGCTCACAATGCATATACTGATGATGAAATAAATGAATTTGATATAGGTATGCAAAAACCTGGTGTTGATGTGACAGTTAAAGTAAAAGGAGCTGGTAAATTTAATGTAGAGTGTGCGATACATCCTAATATGCTTCTTGAAGTAAATGCACATAAATAGAATATGATATGAAAAGAATTTATTATATATATTTTTTATTAGCAACTATATCTTTAGCCAATGCTAGTAATATAGATCAAAGTAAGTTTGATTTAGGTAAACAAGTCTATGAAGAGACTTGCATATCTTGTCATGGTGCAGATGGTAAAGCACAAACTAATATGAAATTTGTAGTTCGTCCTAGAGATCTTACAAAAACACTTTTGACTGAAGAACAGACATATTTTATTACTCAGAATGGAGCTCATTATTGGGGAGCAAAAGCAGATATGATGCCTGCTTTTAAGTATGTTTATAATGAAACACAACTCCAAGCAGTAGCATATTATATCCATAATCATTTTAATAAAAATCTAAAACAAAGAGTGAAAAAAGTCTTACAAAAGTGTGATTTAACATCTATTAAAAATGATAAAAAAATGGCAAAATGGGGTAAAAAAGTCTATAAAAGAAATTGTAGTTGGTGTCATGGTAAAACTGGACATGGAGATGGAGAAGCTACCAAAAACCCAGTCGATTCTATATATCCTTATGATCTAACAAAAACACTTCTTACAAAACAACAGATGTTTTTATATGTAAAATATGGTGGTCATTTTTGGGGAACATATAAAGATGATATGCCTTCTTGGAAGAAAAAATATAATGACAAGATTTTAAGATCTGTTGTAGAGTATGTTGATAATACGATAAGAAAATAGATAGTTGTTATAGTTTAATTGATGACTTTTATAACTAAAAAATTTCTTTTTTTCTTTTCACTTCTTTTTATAAGTTGTATAGGAGTTTTTACAACTTCTATACTTATGCCATACGATTATAGCAAAGATATAGCTTTTAGTAAAATCACTACTATACCGGGTTTGGCACTGAGCACATCTTATTTAGAACCTAGAGTAAGAGAGTATTCAAAATACTCAATCTATCTTTATCCTGGGCTATTGAAAATAGATAATATGGATTTTGTATATGAACCATAAATCATTTTTAAATTTTCTTTTTCTATTAATCTTTAAACATAAAAATAAGCATATTGCTATATTTTTTATATCTATTATTCTGGTTTTTATTTTAAGTTCAGTAATTTTTGTAAAAACAGTTTTAAAGCATGATGCTTTGATTACACTAGATGCACAAAGTGATTTTGTAGTACAAAAGATAAGCTCTGGAAGAGGTGTAGATACTCTCCAAGATTGGGCAGATGATTTTTTGGATATAGCAGGTGTAACAAATACAAATGCAAGAGTTTATGGTAAATATTGGTATGAGCCAAATGAAAGATATTTTTATATTATAGGTGTTGATCTATATGAAGATCAGATTATTAAAAATCTAAAAAAAATAGTCAAAAAAATAGATGTTAAAAAATTCTTATCAAAAAATTATATGATTATTAGTGAAGGTGTTAGAAGACATTTTGATTATTATGAATATAAAGATAATTATAATTTTAGACCACCAAATAGATCTATCAAAAAGGTATATATTTATGATGTTTTACCACAAGAGTTAAATAGTTTAGGCAATGATGTTGTGATAATGGATAAATCTTTAGCAAAAGAGATTTTGGGTATAGATAAAGATAAATGCACAGATATTGCTTTGGAAGTTCCAAACCCTCTTGAATACAATACAGTTAAAATAAAATTGATTTTGAAACATTTTGATATGAGTATTATCAAAAAAGATGATCTTAAAAAAGCTTATGAAAATATGTTTAATTATAAAGGTGGGCTATTTTTGACACTATATATTGTATGTTTGATTACATTTTCATTGATTTTATATCAAAGATACTCTATGATAAACTCAACAGATAAAAAAGAGATAGCCATCTTAAAAGCAGTAGGGTGGAGTATAAAAGATATTATCAAGTTAAAATTGTATGAGAGTATTGTAGTAGCTATTTTTGCTTTTATGATAGGCTTTTTATTAGCTTATATATTTGTGTTTGGATTTAATGCTCCTATTTTAATAGATATTTTTCTAGGATCAAATAATATTCCAAACCATCCAGTTTTAAAACCATTAATTGACAGTAGTAGTTTTGTGATGTTGTTTCTGTTTTTTATGATACCTTATATAAGTGCTGTATTGATCCCTATTTGGAAAATTGCTATTATTGATTCTAGGGTGAGTTTAAGATGATAAAATTATCAAATATAAATAAAATCTACAATGAAACTAAATCAAATAGTTTTCAAGCATTAACCAATATCAATCTAACTATACAAGATAATGATTTTATAATCTTAAAAGGGATTAGTGGAAGTGGTAAATCTACACTATTGTCAATTATTGCATCTTTAGAAAAACCTACAAGTGGAGAGGTGATGGTTGATGATGAGGTAGTATCTAAGTTGCCAGATATACACTCATCACGATTTAGATCTCAAAAGATTGGATTTGTATTTCAAGAGTTTAATCTTTTTGATAATCTTAGTGTTTTTGCAAATATATCTATACCTTTGATACCTTTAGGATTTGATCCTTATGAGATAGAGATAAAAGTATCAAAAATTTTAAAAGATATAAATATATTGCACAAAAAAGATCAAAATGTCAATAGTTTATCTGGTGGTGAAAAACAAAGAGTAGCAATAGCAAGATCTATGGTAAATAATCCTAAAATATTATTGTGTGATGAACCTACAGCTGCTTTAGATGAAAATAATAGCAAAAATTTAGTTGAGCTTCTTGTAGAATTAAATAAAAAAGGTATCACTATTGTCGTAGCAACTCATGATACTATATTTGAAAATAGTATTGAAAATAAAAAAGTTGTAAATATAAAAAATGGGATGATCATTGAATAAGATTTTATTATCAAATGAAGTGATTATATATCTATCTTCTGAGATTATTATTTTCATTTTACAATCTATAGCTTTTTTTTATGTGATACAGATTTTAAGATATTGGGATTTTAAATCTACCACTTCCAAACAATACAAACTTGAAAATAAAACATATCTTATTATGCTTTTGATATATTTTACAGTAGTTATCAAGATAGTTATAATGTCCCCCTTTGTCAAGACCAATATCAGATTTCTTTTTATTCCACCTCTTATGCTACCCCAAGTAACACATTTTTAGCATTATAGCATCTATTATTAGCACATCCATAATAAGCTTCATCTGGTGTTAAATAATTTAATGCTGAATGTAACCTCTCTTTGTTATAAATATCTATATATTCTCCAATACCTACTTTCGCCTCCTTAATATTTGTATATGATGATGGATATACATCCTCATATTTTAGTGTTCTCCAAAATCTCTCAATAACAATATTATCTATTGACCTACCTTTTGCATCCATAGATATAGATATACCATTTTTAACAAGTATATCAATATGCTCTTTTGCTGTGTATTGTGAACCTTGATCACTATTAAATATCTCAGGCTTAGGATATGTAGATAGTGCATCTAATAGCACACTTGTTGTAAGTGCTACATCCATTGTA
>OFBC01000072.1_pt1 | contig 14750 bp, 10 predicted proteins | sample 1520411 | NCBI WGS metagenome assembly OFBC01 (sample SAMEA3696446, study PRJEB22514) | metagenome | biome: water; feature: marine; material: hydrothermal vent | place: Pacific Ocean | collected 2014-08-12 | depth 1521 m
CCAATATTTACATGCGGCTTCTTTCGCTCAAACTTTGCCTTGCTCATAACCTTAAACCCCCTATTTCTTCTGCAATAGTTCTTCAGCTATGCTAGCTGGAACTTTTTCATAATGATCAAATTGCATTGTATATGTAGCCCGACCTTGAGTCTTGGATCTAAGTTCTGTGGCGTAACCAAACATACTGCTCAGAGGAACATGGGCTCTAATAATTTGAGTTCCAAGCCGAGGCTCAAGGTTTATAACTTTCCCTCTGCGGCCAGTTAAATCGCCCATTACATCTCCGAGATACTCCTCAGGAGTTAGGACCTCGACAAACATAATTGGTTCAAGAAGAACAGGAGCAGCCTTCTGGCATGCTTCCTTTACAGCCATAGAACCAGCTATATAAAAGGCCTGTTCGGAGGAGTCCACATCATGATAAGAGCCATAAACAAGATTAACTTTTATATCAACAACTGGATACCCTGCCAGCACACCGTTTTGTAAAGCGTCCTGAATACCTTTATCCACAGCCGGGATGTATTCTTTTGGTATTACTCCACCGACAATTGAATTAACAAACTCGTAACCAGAGCCGGGCTCAAGAGGTTCTACTTCTATAACTACATGGCCATACTGACCGCGACCACCAGTCTGTTTAACATATTTTGTTTCCTGTTTGAAAGGTTTGGTAATCGTTTCACGATAAGCAACTTGAGGCTGACCGACATTGGCATCTACTTTAAATTCTCTTGTTAAACGATCAACTATGATCTCCAGATGAAGTTCACCCATCCCGGCAATTAAAGTCTGACCTGTTTCTTCGTTTGTCTTAACCCTAAAGGATGGGTCTTCTTTTGCTAACTTCTGCAAAGCATTGCTTAAAGAATCACGATCAGCCTTGGTTTTGGGTTCAATTGCAACTTCAATTACTGGTTCAGGAAAATCCATGGACTCAAGAAGAAGTGGTCTATCTAAAGAACATAATGTCTCACCAGTTGCAGTATGCTTAAGTCCAACAGCAGCTACAATATCACCGGCATAAGCCTCTTTTATCTCTTCACGCTTGTTAGCGTGCATCTTTAAAAGCCTTCCAATCCGCTCTTTTTTTCCGGTTGCGGCATTGATAACAGTCATTCCAGACTGAATATATCCTGAATAAATACGCAAAAAAGTTAGATGTCCAATAAAAGGGTCAGACATCAGCTTAAACGCCAGAGCGCTTAAAGGCTCATCATCAGATGCATGACATGTTATTTCTTCACCAGTTTGAGGATCTTTACCTTTAATAGCCGGGATATCTACTGGTGAAGGTAAATAATCAACAATGGCATCAAGAAGAGGCTGGACGCCTTTATTTTTAAAGGCAGCACCACAAAGCACTGGACAAATATTCAGCGAAATAGTTGCTTTACGAATACCTTTCTTCAGTTCCTCAGGTTCTAATTCCTCACCGCTTAAATATTTTTCAAGAAGTTCTTCATCCTCTTCTGCAATGGCCTCTACCATTACCTGGCGCCACTTCTCTGCTTCCTCTTTTAAATCATCAGGAATATCAATATATTCGTACTTCTTACCCAGGGTCTGATCATCAAAGATGAGGGCCTTGCCCTGAATAAGATCTACAACTCCCTTAAAATTCTCCTCAGCACCGATGGGAATTTGCAAAGGTACAGGCTTGGCTTTGAGCCTCTCTTTAATCATATCAACAACGCGAAAAAAATCTGCGCCTGTACGATCCATCTTATTCACAAAAGCCATCCTGGGCACTTTATATCTATCTGCCTGACGCCAAACTGTTTCTGACTGTGGCTCAACGCCGCCAACAGCACAAAAAACAGCTATCGCCCCATCAAGTACGCGCAGTGACCTTTCTACTTCTACTGTAAAATCTACGTGTCCAGGAGTATCAATAATATTAATGCGATGATCCTTCCAGAAACATGTAGTTGCAGCTGAAGTAATGGTTATCCCTCTTTCCTGCTCCTGTTCCATCCAATCCATGATGGCTTCGCCATCATGGACCTCTCCTATCTTATGAGATACTCCTGTATAAAAAAGGATACGCTCTGTTGTTGTTGTTTTGCCCGCGTCAATGTGGGCCATAATCCCGATATTTCTCTGTCTCTCAATAGGTACAAGTCTTGCCACAATCCATCTCCAATTTTACCAGCGGTAATGAGCAAATGCCTTATTGGCTTCAGCCATTCTGTGGGTATCTTCTTTTTTCTTAATCGCGCCACCACGATTATTATATGCATCTAAAAACTCTGCCGCCAACTTTCTCTCCATTCCTTTCTCGCCCCTGGCACGGGCATAAGTAACCAGCCATCTAATAGCCAGAGATCGTTGGCGATCAGGGCGAACCTCCATAGGCACCTGATAGGTTGCCCCTCCAACCCTTCTGGATTTTACCTCCATCTGAGGCTTCACATTCTCAACTACCTGTTCAAAAGCCTTTAAAGGGTCTTCTCCGGTACCTTTGGCCAGCTCTTCTATGGCCTTATAAAAAATCTTCTCCGCTACACTTTTCTTGCCATCAACCATGAGCCTGTTAATAAATCTGGTTACCAGACGGCTCCCATATACTGGATCCGGCAAAACCTCTCTTTTGGGTACTGGGCCTTTTCGTGGCATCAATCTACTCCCTTTTATATGTTATTTTGGTCGCTTGGTTCCATATTTTGAACGGCTTTTGCGCCTATCTTGAACTCCAGCAGCATCCAGCGCCCCCCGAATGACCGTATAACGAACACCAGGAAGGTCTTTAACACGACCGCCACGCACCAGAACAACAGAGTGCTCCTGCAAATTATGACCTTCTCCCGGTATGTAAGAGGTAACTTCGATTCCGTTTGTCAGCCTTACCCTGGCCACCTTACGCAAAGCCGAGTTAGGCTTTTTTGGTGTTGTTGTATATACACGCACACACACGCCCCTTTTTTGGGGACAACCTTGCAGGGCTGCTGTCTTCTTTCTCTTAACTACTTTTTGCCTGGCCTTTCGAACCAATTGATTGATAGTCGGCATAAATCCTCCATCTTTAAATACCTTGCAGAAACTGGGGAGACTTATTGTATAGTCTCCCTCTTGTCAAGGGTTTAAGGAACTTTTTATTAATTTTATCTAAATCCAAGGTAATTCCCGGTATAATCTTTGACTTATCCCCCACTCATCCATCAAGAGAATGCCTGAGGTTTACGAAACAAAAGTTTCTTCTTCCAGCTCTTCCAGAAATTTATCTGGTTTTTCCGGCTGGTCAGGGACATCTATATCTGTCTTTACATAAGCTCTATAACCAGTTCCTGCTGGAATAAGCCTACCCACGATAACATTTTCTTTTAAACCTCTTAACCAATCAATTTTGCCCAAAAGGGCTGCCTCAGTAAGCACCTTGGTTGTCTCCTGGAAGGATGCAGCCGAAATAAATGATTCTGTGCTCAGTGACGCCTGCGTAATTCCCAGGACCAGAGGTTCAGCCAGGGCTGGTTTCAAGCCTTTTTTCACGCACCTGGCATTAACCTGCATGAACCTGTTTTTGTCAACCTGTTCGCCTACAAGGAATCCTGTATCGCCAGGATCTGTGATGGTGACCTTCTTCAACATCTGACGAACTATAATCTCTATATGTTTATCATTGATATGTACACCCTGAAAACGGTAAACATCCTGAATTTCTTCCACCAGATATTTGGCTAGATGTTTCTCACCCTTAATTTTCAATATATCGTGAAGTTCTGGATTACCTTCGGTCAGAAGTTCACCAGCTTCCACAAAATCGCCTTCCTGAACAGTTATATGCTTCCCTTTAGGAATAAGATACTCTTTGGGTTCACCAGTCTCAGGCGTAACAATAATTTTCCTTTTACCTTTTGTATCCGGGCCAAATGAGACAATGCCGTCAATTTCAGAGACTATAGCCTGATCTTTGGGCTTACGTACTTCAAAAAGCTCTGCAACTCTGGGCAAACCACCTACAATATCCTTGGTCTTGGAAGTTTCCCTGGGCTTTCTGGCGATGACATCACCTGCTTTCACCCGGTCACCTTCCTTGACCATGATAATGGCCCCTACTGGCAGCTGAAAAACAGCATCTGTGTTTGTGCCGGGTCTCTTTTTCACATTACCATCTTCATCGCAAATAGATATGCTTGGTCTGTAGTTTGTAGATCGGTACTCAATTATAGTCTGGGTAGCTTTCTTTGTAGTCTCATCAACCTTTTCCTGATAAGTTCTACCTTCAATAATATCAGTCAACCGGATATATCCATCTACATCAGTAACAAAAGGCTCATTAAATGGATCCCACTCAGCCAGGAGCTGACCCTTCTCCACCATCTGCTCGTGCTTGACAAACAACTTGGCTCCAGAAGGCAAAAAGTATTTTTCCCTCTCACGACCCTGGTCATCAACGATCTTAATCTGTCCGCTTTTACCCAGGACCATGGACTCGCCTTTGACGTTGGCTACGGTTTTTACTCTGGACAATATAACCTGTCCTTTATTCTGAGCTACAATATTGGATTGTTCAATCTCTTTGGATGCTGTGCCACCAATATGGAATGTACGCATGGTCAACTGAGTTCCTGGCTCACCAATGGACTGAGCAGCTATTATACCTACTGCTTCACCAACATTGACAAGATGTCCACGGGCCAGGTCCCTCCCATAACACAATGCACACACACCATGTTTGCTTTTACAGGTCAGGGTAGATCGAATAGTTACACTACTGATACCAGCATCTTCAATTTGTCTGGCCTTGTCTTCATCTATCATGGTATTGGCCGGTACAATCACTTCTCCACTCTCAGGATCCAGTACATCAAACATAGCGATACGACCCAATACCCTCTCGCTAAGCCGCTCCTTTATCTCTCCGGCCTTCATCAAATGGGTTATTTCAATGCCATCAACAGTTCCACAATCATATTCACTGATTGCGACATCCTGGACTACGTCCACAAGCCGCCTGGTCAGATAACCAGAATTAGCTGTCTTAAGTGCTGTATCGGCCAGACCTTTCCGGGCTCCGTGGGTTGAGGTAAAGTATTGCAGAACCGTAAGTCCTTCCCTGAAGCTTGAGGTAATAGGAGTTTCAATGATCTCGCCTGAAGGCTTTGCCATAAGTCCGCGCATTCCTGCCAGCTGCCTCATCTGGTCTTTATTACCTCTAGCACCGGAGTTGGCCATCATAAAAATGGGGTTTAAGCTGATATTTTCTTCTTCTTTTCCAGTCACAGGATCTTTAACAATATCTGTGGAAAGTTCTTTCATCATCTCCGCAGCCACATCATTGGTGGCCTTGGTCCAGACATCAACAACTTTATTATATTTCTCAGTCCTCGTTATGATACCGTCACGATACTGTTTTTCAATTTCATTAGCTTCATCCAGGGCAGCCTTAAGAATACTCTCTTTTTTGTCAGGTATCTTCAAATCCTTTACCCCAATAGTAATTCCAGCCCGTGTAGAATATTCATATCCCAGATCTTTTAACCTGTCACACAGAATAACTGTAGCTTTAGTCCCTGCTCGACGATAGGTCTCACCCACTAAGCGGGCAATATTCTTTTTGCTCAAAAGGCAGTTGACCAGTTCAAATGGTACATTTTCCGGCAATAATTCACCGACAATAATACGGCCTGGAGTAGTGTCCACAAGAGTGCCATTGATACGAACCTTAATTCGGGCATGCAAGCCCACACATCCAGCGTCATAAGCAGCAATAACTTCATCCGGGGATGTAAAAATCTTACCCTCACCCTTTTCAAATGATCTTTTTACTGTAAGATAATACAAACCCAGAACAATATCCTGTGTGGGAACAATAATGGGTGAACCATTGGCCGGAGAAAGAATATTGTTGGTTGACATAATAAGTACCCGGCACTCAATCTGAGCCTCGATGGATAAAGGTACATGTACGGCCATCTGGTCACCGTCAAAGTCAGCATTATATGCTGTACATACCAACGGATGAAGTTGAATGGCCTTACCTTCAACCAGAATAGGCTCAAAGGCCTGAATGCCCAATCTATGCAAGGTAGGAGCACGGTTCAATAAAATCGGGTATTCTTTAACCACTTCCTCCAATACATCCCAGACCACAACATCACCGCGCTCGACCATCTTTTTTGCGCTTTTAATGGTACTGGCATAGCCCTTCTCTTCCAGCTTGGAGTAAATAAAAGGCTTAAACAGCTCCAGAGCCATTTTCTTGGGTAATCCACACTGATGTAGTTTCAATTTAGGCCCGACAACAATTACCGAACGACCGGATAATCTACACGTTTTCCAAGCAGATTCTGACGAAAACGGCCCTGTTTACCCTTAATCATATCACTTAAGGACTTAAGCGGACGGCCATTGGTTCCAGTAATGGCCCTTCCTCTGCGGCCATTGTCAAACAGGGCATCAACAGCTTCCTGCAGCATTCTCTTTTCGTTTCGAATAATGATATCAGGAGCCCCAAGCTCTATCAGTCTTTTCAGGCGGTTATTACGGTTGATAACCCTGCGATAGAGATCATTGAGGTCTGAAGTGGCAAACCGTCCACCATCCAGAGGAACGAGAGGTCTAAGCTCCGGAGGAATAACCGGAATAACTTCCATAATCATCCATTCTGGTTTATTACCAGACTCAATAAAAGCCTCAACAATCTTCAAACGTTTGGCCAATTTCTTTTTCCTGGTCTGGGAACGGGTAGCAAGAGATTCCTCCCTGAGTTCTACTCGCAACTTTTCCAGATCAATCTCTTCCAGTAAAACCTTAATGGCCTCTGCCCCCATCCCAACCTTAACTGCTTCTTCACCATAGTGATCAATAATCTGAAAATACTGCTCCTCAGTTATGACCTGTTTTTTGGCAAGGTTGGAGGGACCTGGATCAAGAACAATGTAAGAATCAAAATACAAAACCTTCTCCAGTTCAGCCATGGTCATATCCAGAAGAGTCCCGATCTTGGACGGCAAACTCTTTAAAAACCAGATATGAGCCACCGGAGCGGCCAGCTCTATATGGCCCATCCTCTCCCGGCGCACTTTGGAAGCAATGACTTCAACACCGCATTTCTCACAAACTATACCGCGGTGTTTCATGCGTTTATATTTTCCACAATTACACTCATAGTCCTTTACTGGCCCGAAAATCTTGGCACAAAAAAGGCCGTCTCTCTCCGGCTTAAATGTACGGTAATTGATGGTCTCTGGTTTCTTTACTTCTCCATACGACCACTCTCTGATTCGTTCTGGAGAAGCTATCCTGATTTTAATCCCCTTTAGCTCCTGGCTGGTAATCCTGGAGGATTCACTCCCCCTCTGGGTGAAAAGATCATCAAGAGTCATATTTTAATCCCTCTTTTTATGAATGCTAAGTTATAAGTAAGGAAACAATACATCTTGAATTTACTTAAATCTTATCCATTAGGTGCTCGTGAATATTAAACAGCGCCTGCAAAAATGGGCTTTTTGCAGGCGACTCCTATAAAACTAATGTAACTTCTTTTTGCCTTTCTTCTTTTCATCTTTGATTAACGTTACATCCAAACCTAGTGACATTAATTCTTTAACCAAAACATTAAATGATTCCGGCATTCCTGCTTCAAGGAAGTTATCACCTTTGACTATCTTTTCATACATCTTCACGCGGCCAGTGACATCATCAGATTTAACTGTAAGGAACTCCTGCAAAAGATAAGCCGCACCATAGGCCTCAATTGCCCAGACCTCCATCTCACCCAGTCGTTGACCACCAAACTGGGCTTTACCACCCAGGGGCTGCTGAGTAACCAGAGAATAAGGCCCTGTTGAACGAGCGTGTATCTTTTCATCAACCAGGTGATGAAGTTTGAGCATATACATATTGCCTACTGTTACTGGATTATCAAATGGCTCCCCTGTACGACCATCATAAAGAATGGCTTTACCATCATCACGTAGTCCTGCTCTTTTTAGCCAACGCCAGATTTCTTCTTCTTTAGCTCCATCAAATACAGGAGTCTTGACAATAATACCGTTTTTAAGTTCCCGAACAGCCTGAACAAATTCTTCATCATCAAGACTGTCCACCAATTCATCAATTTCTCTGGTATCAAAAATCTCTTTTACTTCCTTGCGCAACATCTGAATATCTACTCCAGACTCAAGCATAGACGCAATTTGCTTGCCCAATTCTCTAGCGGCCCAACCCAGATGTGTTTCCATTATCTGACCAATATTCATACGAGAAGGAACACCCAGAGGATTAAGCACAATATCTACAGGAGTACCATCGGCAAAAAATGGCATATCCTCTTCCGGCAGGATACAGGAAACAACGCCTTTATTTCCATGTCGCCCAGCCATCTTATCACCGACATTTAATTTCCTCTTTACAGCAATATAGACTTTCACCATTTTGATCACGCCGGGAGGCAAGTCATCTCCCTCAGTAACCTTATCCCGCTTTTGATCATATATATTTTTAATAAAGCGCAATTGGTTCTCATAGTTGCCCAAAAGCTCACTTACCTCTTCATTGACCTCCTTGTTTACAAAAACATTGTTAAGCTTTTTAACCGGTATTTTGTCTAGATATTCTCTCTTTAGAGGCTTGTTTGCTTCTGCCAACACTTCGCCTTTTTTGCGGCCAAGGATTGAGGTTGCCAATCGCTTACCTGAAACTACCTTCCATATTTTATCCCTGAGTTGAGCAGTCAGGGCCTTCACATGCTGGGCCTCTTTGCGATCAAGTTTCTGTAATTCAAAATCTTCTATCTGTTTGGTTCGCTCATCCTTTGCACCTGACCTGCGATTGAAGACCTTTACATTGATCACTGTGCCTTCAATTCCCGGGGGCACTTTGAGGGAAGTATTCTTGACGTCCCTGGCTTTATCTCCAAAGATAGCGCGCAACAAGCGCTCCTCAGGCGTGAGCTGAGTCTCGCCCTTGGGCGTAATTTTGCCTACCAGGATATCATCTGGCTTAACTTTGGCCCCAATCCTGATGATTCCACTTTCATCCAGGTTCTTGAGCATATCTTCACTGACGTTAGGAATATCACGAGTAATCTCCTCAGGACCCAACTTGGTATCCCTGGCAACAACCTCAAATTCCTCTATGTGGACAGAGGTATAGACATCCTCTTTGACCATCCTTTCTGAAATAAGAATAGAATCCTCGTAATTAAAACCGCACCAGGGCATAAAGGCCACGAGCAGATTCTTACCCAGAGCAAGCTCACCATTGAGAATAGCCGGGCCGTCAGCCAGAATATCTCCCCTGGCAACCTTCTGCCCCACCTTGACTCTAGGTTTCTGGGTAAAACAACTATTCTGATTTGACTTATGATATTTTTGCAAATCATAGCTCACAGTACCCAGGCTCTCTGGATAAATATCACCTTCGTAGCTGACCACGATTCGTTCAGCATCTACATAACGCACAAGACCATCTGCTTCAGCAATCAAACAGCTACCAGAGTCCCTGGCCACTACAGCTTCCATTCCAGTACCAATCAAAGGAAGTTCAGTCTTAAGGAGTGGGACTGCCTGACGTTGCATGTTTGAACCCATTAAGGCACGGTTGGCGTCATCATGTTCAAGAAATGGAATCAAGGCGGCCGAGATTGATACTATCTGGCTGGGGGAAATGTCCATCAAAGTCACTTCTTCCCTTTCAACCATGGCAAACTCGCCATTGACCCTGGCCGAAACCAATTCATTTTTGAATCTTCCCTCTTCATCCAGAGCCGCATTCGCCTGCGCAATAACCTCTCCGAATTCTTTTGAAGCATCCAGATAGCGTACTTCTTCTGTGACCTGTCCGTTTTTTACTACTCTGTAAGGTGTTTCAATAAAACCAAATTCATTTACCTGTGCATAAGTAGTCAAAGACACGATTAGACCAATATTTGGACCTTCTGGTGTTTCAATAGGACATATTCGACCATAATGGCTTGTATGAACATCGCGAACTTCAAAACCAGCGCGCTCTCTTGTCAAACCTCCTGGCCCAAGGGCAGAAAGTCTTCTCTTGTGTGTAACCTCAGAAAGCGGATTGGTCTGGTCCATAAACTGTGACAACTGAGAAGTACCAAAGAACTCTTTGAGCACAGCAGTTACAGGCTTTGGATTAATTAAATCATGGGGCATTAAAGTGGCTACTTCCTGCAAGCTCATGCGTTCTTTAATAGCCCTTTCCATGCGTACCAGACCAATACGGTACTGATTTTCAACCAGTTCGCCAACCGGGCGAACCCGTCTGTTGCCAAGGTGATCTATATCATCGCTAGGACCGTGACTATCTTTTAACTTGGTCAAATGCTTTATAGCTCTAAGTATATCTTCGTTGGACAATGTCCGGTAGTCTAAAGGCAGATCCAGACCCAAACGAGAGTTTAACTTATACCTTCCAACAGGGGACAAATCATAGTAATCAGGATTGCGAAATAAATTATCAAAAAAACTGGCTGCTATCTCGGGAGTTGGAGGAGAACTGGGACGGAGCCGTTTATAGATCTCGACCTGAGCTTCCAGGGCATCTGTTGTCTTGTCCAGTTGCAATGTATCTCTGATGGAAGATGAGACCTCCAGGCCAGAAGTATATAAAATCTTAACATCTTCTATATTAGCATCAAAAATCTTTTCTATCAGACTAAGCTCTAAAGCATCACCAGGCTCAGCAAGGACCTCGCCAGTTTCAGGATGAATTAGTTCTTGAGCAAGATATTGCTGATGCAAAAGCTCTGGATCCATCTCAATGAGATCAATATCATATTTAATAATCTCCCGCCACGCCCTCTTGGTTATGGGGCGACCCTTTTTCACAAGAACCTTTCCCTCAGGAGTTACTATATCAGAAACAGCAAGTTCTTTACGATAACGATCTTTATTGACCTTTCGATATATTTTCCCTTCCTTAAAAATTAATTCCTCTTTCTCATAAAAATAATTTAATATTTCTTCTTTACTTAACCCCATAGCCTTAAGCAAAATAGTGGCGGGCATTTTTCTGCGTCTATCAATGCGCACGTATAAGATATCTTTATGATCATAATCGAAATCCAACCATGACCCGCGCATAGGAATAATTCGGCAACTGTATAATACCTTGCGACTGGTATGAGTCCTTCCTGAGTCATGCTCAAAAATGATACCTGGAGACCTCTGCAATTGATTAACAATAACCCTCTCTGTTCCATTGATTATAAAAGTCGCCTTTGGGGTCATTAAGGGTATAGTTCCAAAATATATATCTTGTTCTTTTATATCTCTTATGGTTCTGTTTTCTGTTTCTTCATCCACATCATAAACAACAAGCCGCACTTTTATCCTGATTGGTGCTTCATAAGTAAGACCTTTTGAAATGCACTCATCAACATCGTATTTGGGTTTACCTATCTCATAACTCACAAATTCTAATGTAGCCGTTTTATTAAAATCCTCAATCGGAAATACTGATCTAAAAACACCTTCCAGACCTTTTTCTTCACGAGCTTCCGGCGGCACATCAAGTTGAAGAAAATCTTTATATGAATTAAGTTGCAATGAAAGCAAATGAGGTATTTCTAATGTATTTTTTATATCACCAAATTTTTTAACAAATTGTGCCATGTTATCCTCTCAAAAGAGAAATTTAGGGTAGGTTAATATATATGGATGGATTATTTGAACTGTAACTTTCAAATAAAAGAGCTCAAATATAAAAAAATTAAGACTGATTTTTTTTGTTGTAATTTAACTAAAAATATTTTAATTATTGAAAAATAATAAATAGTTTAGAGAGCGCAAGTATCCCTTGACTTGCACTCTCTAAACTTTAAAAAACAAAAAATTACTTAAATCCTACTTTAACTCAACAACTGCACCAGCATCTTCGAGCTGCTTTTTGGCTTCTTCTGCCTGCTCTTTGCTTACTGCCTCCTTAATTACTGAGGGCACTTCATCAACCTTGGCTTTAGCTTCTTTCAGGCCAAGACCTGTCAGTGCCCTTACAGCCTTGATTACAGCAATCTTATTACCGCCAATCTCTTTTAATACAACATCAAATTCTGTTTTTTCTTCTTCTGCTGGACCTGCTTCAGCACCAGGTGCGCCTGGCACGGCTGCTACAGCAGCTACAGGAGCAGCAGCAGATACACCGAACTTGTCTTCAAGTTCTTTAATAAACTCAGCCAGTTCAAGAACTGTCATATTAGAAATAAATTCAATAACCTGTTCCTTTGTAACCTCAGACATTTATTTCCTCCTTAAGTTAATTTTGCTTTGGCTCAGGCCTGTTCTTTTTGCTCTTTGATTGCATTTAGTGCATAAAGTAAATTGCGCAATAAATTAGCAAACAAAGATACAAAGTTGGTTGGTACAGCATTCATGGTGCCCAGCAACTTTGCCAGCAACTGCTCTTTATTTGGCAATTCAGAAAGGGCTTTTAAGGCCTCTGGCTCCAAATACTTGCCTTCAAGGGAAGCACATTTGGCCTGGAACTTTTTATTCTTTTTAGCAAATTGAACCAAAAGCTTGGCTGCAACTACAGGATCGTCATAACCAAATGCCACTGCACAGCATTCCTGAAACTTATCTTTTAATGTCTCATGCTGTGTTTCCGTAAAGGCTATTCTGGCCAGAGTATTTTTCACAACCTGATAGTCAACTTGCTCCTGCCTGAGTTGAGATCTTAACTCAGTCAGTTCCTCGACTTTTAACCCTTTGAAGTCTGTAATAACTGCAATGCTGGCTTTTTGGGCTTTTGAACGCAGATCTTCAATTATTTTTGCTTTTTCTGCCCTATTCACCTGTTCACCTCACTTCGTAATAAAGCTTCAAGAGCCAAAGCGGTCTCGACAGGAAATTAAGGGGTTACCCCGCCTGTGGTCTTTGACTCTTTTTAATTTAACTTAAGGATGATTCCTTTTGTAAAACACCCTTAAGTTTATTCCATTAGAGACCTGATGGAATTTGTATCTATTTTAACTCCTGGCCCCATGGTTGTAGATACAGCCATTCCCCTGAAATAAGTCCCTTTGGCTGATGCTGGCTTTGCCTTCTGTAAAGTATCAATCAATGCCTTTAAGTTGTCCAAAATCTTTTCAGGTCCAAAAGATACTTTTCCAAGTGGTGCATGAACCACTCCAGCTTTATCGACCTTAAACTCAACTTTACCAGCTTTGAGTTCCTTGATGGCCTTGGCCAGGTCAAATGTGACAGTGCCTGTTTTGGCATTTGGCATCAGACCTCGCGGGCCCAGGATACGACCTATCTTTCCTACATGAGCCATCATATCAGGAGTTGCAACTGCCTTATCAAATTCTAGCCACCCAGACTTAATTTTTTCAACTAAATCTTCACCACCTACAAAATCAGCTCCTGCCTCTTTGGCCTCGGCCTCCTTTTCGCCTTTACAAAAAGCAAGTACCTTCACATCTTTGCCCAATCCATGAGGGAGAGTTACCGCGCCACGGACCATTTGATCTGAATATTTAGGATTTACACCTAAACGAACAGCAATATCCACTGTTTCATCAAAATTGGCATAGGCAGTTTCCAGGGCCAGTTTAACCGCTTCTTCTACAGCATATCTTTTTGCTGTATCGATCTTTTCCTTTGCTTTTCTATATTTCTTTCCATGCTTAGGCATAGCTTACCATTCCTCTTAAGCCTATTTTTCTACTTCAAGACCCATACTACGAGCAGTCCCCATTATTGTTCTGACCGCTGCATCCATATTGCTTGCAGTAAGATCGGGCATTTTAATCCTGGCAATTTCTTCAATCTGTGCCCGTGTTACCTTACCAACTTTATTTTTATTAGGCTCACCAGAGCCTTTATCAATTTTAGCAGCTTTCATTAACAATACAGATGCCGGTGGTGTCTTGGTGATAAAGGTAAAGGAACGATCTTGATAAACAGTAATAACGACGGGGATGATCATTCCTTTTTGGTCCTGAGTCTTGGCATTAAATGCCTTACAAAACTCCATTATGTTCACTCCATGTTGACCCAGTGCCGGACCAACTGGAGGTGACGGATTGGCAGATCCTGCTGGAATTTGTAGTTTAATCTTTGCCATTACCTTCTTGGCCATTTTATACTTACCTCTTCAATCAATCAGCTTTTGGTAACCTGAACAAAATCTAACTCAACCGGTGTTTGGCGTCCAAATATGGAAACTGTTACCTTTAATTTTCCTTTATCGTAATTGACCTCTTCAACTACACCATCAAAATTAGCAAAAGGTCCATCTATAACTCTAATCTGATCTCCCCTTTCAAAATGAAATTTCGGCCTTGGCTGTTCTTTTCTCTGCTCTACTGTGGCCAAAATCCGTTCTGCTTCCTTATCTGATAGGGGAGTAGGCCTTTTTTTCCCGCCAATAAAACCCGTTACTCTTGGTATGGACTGAACCAGATGCCAGGAGTGCTCATTAAAAACCATCTTCACCAGGACGTAACCAGGGAAAAATTTTCTGGTTGAGGTTTTTTTCTGACCTTTAACCAGTTCCACTACCTTTTCTGTAGGTACAATTACATCCTCAATCAGACCCTGGTCCTGTCCTGTTCTCATCATTTCTTTTATAGTTTGCTCAACCCTTTGTTCATAACCTGAGTATGTATGAACAATATACCATCTGGCCTTTTGATTTTCTGAATTCATAATTTAGCTTTAAAAATGTTTCGTTTAGAGCTACTTTACCAAAGGCACTTATCCTTTCACCACATCAACATCGCCCTAAACTCGAAACCCTGTAATATTTTTATGATAACAGAGCTTCAATAATTTTGGCCAGGCTCA
>OFBC01000077.1_pt1 | contig 13991 bp, 15 predicted proteins | sample 1520411 | NCBI WGS metagenome assembly OFBC01 (sample SAMEA3696446, study PRJEB22514) | metagenome | biome: water; feature: marine; material: hydrothermal vent | place: Pacific Ocean | collected 2014-08-12 | depth 1521 m
TCACTGTTCACTGTTCACTGATCACTGTTCACTGTTCACTGATCACTGTTCACTGATCACTGTTCACTGATCACTGCCCCAGAAGAGCCTCTTCTTCCTCCTGCTTGCTTTTACATTTAATACACAAAGTCGTAACTGGTCTGGCCTTGAGCCTGGGGATACCGATCTCTTCACCGCACTCCTCACAGATACCAAAAGTCCCGTCTTCTATACGTTCCAGAGCTTCCTCAATCTTACGGATTAGTTTGCGATCCCTGTCCCTTAAGCGCAAAGTAAAAGCGCGATCAGATTCAGCCGTGGCTCTGTCCGCTGGATCGGCATAGGCCTGCACATCTTCAGTCATATCTTCTATGGTGTCCTCACCCTTTTTTTGAATGTCATCGCGCATTTTTGTTAACAAATCCCGAAAATATTCAATATCTGACGGATTCATAACTTATCCTCCTGAACTATATTTAAAAGGGGTGGATAACTTATAAGATATAAAAAGTAAAGGGTAGCCAGAGGTTTTATCAAATGCACCCCAAATGCGACGTTATAAAATGTAATTTTTTTCTTGACAGCTTAAAAAACCTTGTATATTTACCCCTTCTGCTTGAGCGGGAGTAACTCAGTGGTAGAGTGCAACCTTGCCAAGGTTGAAGTCGCGGGTTCAAATCCCGTCTCCCGCTCCACAACAAAAACATCCCGCCTGGTGGCGGGTTTTTTTTTTGCCTGTTTACCCGGTTGACGTGAACAGTGAACAGTGGTCAGTGAACAGTGAACAGGTTATTTTTGCCTGTTTACCCGGTTGACCCTGAAAACAAAAACAATTAAGTCCCCAACCAGAATAAAACCACAGGAGCTTTTCTTGTCCAGCATTAAATATCCATTACATAAGTCTTTAAAGGAACTCCTTGAAATTGCAAACTCTAAGTTTGAAACCTATTTTGAACCTGTCAAAGTAGGAGACCACTGCCTGGAAATACTTCAAATCAAGCATATGGATCAATATATTGACAAATTGGTGGATGAAGCCAGTCCAGGTCAAAAAATAGAACTGCCTTTTTGGGCCAAAATCTGGCCAGCATCAGTCCTTCTGAGCTATTTTATAAATTCCTTGCAAGCACCACAGGAGAAAACTACTCTTCTAGAAATAGGAGCAGGCATTGGCCTATGCGGTCTTTTTGCGGCCATTAAAGGTTTTGATGTTGTAATCTCAGACTATGCTGATGATGCTCTTTTATTTACCCAAATCAATATTCTAAAAAATAATCTACAAAATAAAGCTGAAGTGGCCAAAATTGATTTTACCAGAGACCGTTTAAATCAAAAATTTGACTATATCCTCGGCTCCGAAGTCCTGTATCAGGAAGAAAGTTACAGGCCCCTTGTCAAATTTCTTTTGGCCCATCTAAAATCAACTCCCAGGGCAGAAATTATCCTTGCCAAAGACTTTCGCAGAGGAGCAAAAAAATTCTTCCGTCTTGCGCCTAAGGAATTTAAAATAGCAGAAAAAACAATAGGCTATCGCCAGGAAAGCGAAGATCGCTCTCAGGCAGAACGTTTTTTGTGCACTATTTACCGGCTTCATCCCCGTCGGGTGGCTGCTGTTGAAAACTAAAAAATTAAACCATGAAAAAAATTACTCTCAAATCCTGTCCCAAAGGATACAGTCAAGATCAGGACAAAGCCACCTCTCCTGAACAGACTGTGGCAAAAGTAAAAAAAATACTGGCTAACTGGGGTCAGGAAATACTGGCTGAACTTAAACGTATAGACACAGGCAGGCTGGGCATACCTGTATATATGAGCATTTGCGGTACCCTTGCACGAGGGATAATGCCTACACGCAAACAAATGGGCAAAGGCGCCTCACCTGCCCAGGCCCAGGCCTCGGCCTTAATGGAACTTGTTGAGCGTTATAGTTTCTTTAACTTTGTACAGAATTCAAAAAATTTCATTTCCTTAAACTGGTCTGAGGCAGAAAAATCATTGGGTTCAAAACTGATCCCTGTGCAAGAAATTTTGCACTCTGTTGAGGAACAAATGGATGTTGCCACAGCCAGGCAGGTGCTTGATCTTGTGCAGTGGAAATTTACTCTGGCTACTGACATAAATACAGAAGAAGAATGTTACCTGCCCTTTGACTGGTTTAAAAAGTTAAATGAATTCAATGGTTCATCAGCAGGTAATACAGCAGAAGAATCCATTTTACAGGGCACATGTGAGTTAATAGAGAGACACACCTGTGCCATAATTGATGGACAGCGCCTTATTAGGCCTACTATTGACCCGGACTCATTTTCTGATCCTGTTTTAAAAGAACTTTACTCAAAATTCAAAAAACAGGGAATCAAAGTCTGGTTCAAAGACTTTTCCCTTGGCATGCCAGTCCCAACTATAGCTGTCCTGGCCTATGATCCCAAAACATTTCCCACCTCAAGCGAAATTGTCTTTACCGCAGGTACAGCTACATCGCCCAGCAAGGCAGCTATAAGAGCACTGACAGAAGTGGCTCAGTTAGCTGGAGACTTCGAGTCAGGCAGCAACTATGAAGCTTCTGGTCTATCCAAGTTCACCGACCTTAACCAGATCGACTGGCTTACCCGGGGAGACATAATAACTCTTGATGAGTTACCCGATTTAGAAGACGACGATATCTATGTAGAACTCAAAAAACTCGCAACAGCTCTTGCTTCTTCAGGTTTTCCTCTTTATTCCATTTCAACTTCCCAGCCTGAACTTGGCATTGCAACGCATTATAATATAGTTCCTGGCTTTCGTTTCAGAGAACGAACCCAAAATGCTTCTCCAGGACTTTTTGTGGGGCGGATCATAGCAGAAGAGGAAACACCAGATAAGGCATTAAAAAAACTGGATACTCTGGCAAAAATCTATCCTGAGAGCTACTTCATACCCTTTTTTAAAGGACTTGTTTACCTGCGGCTAAACAAACACACTCTTGCAGCTAATCTTTTCGCAAGGTCAGAACCTTTGCAGCCAGATAGCGAAAAAAAGGGTATGGCTGCATTTTACCAGGCATATGCTCTGAGCCAGGCTGATCGCTGGTCCGAAGCAGTGCCCCATCTGAATCGGGCCATAAATTTGAGTCCTGATGTAAAAGAATATTATAATTTGCTGGGTGTGGCCCTTTTTAAACAAAAAAAATATGAACAAGCAGCCTTAAACTTTCAAAAGGCCATTAATCTCGACCAGGGTTCTGCCATTGATCTGGCTAACCTCGGTCTTTGTTACAAATTTTTAGGAGAAAAAGAAAAGGCCATAAACCTGTTAAGTGAGGCCCTGACCCTGGAGCCTGGCCTTGACTTCGCCCATAAACACCTGACTGAATTATTAAACGGATGAAATTCTTGCAAAAATTTACGGATTCAGGACAGGAAATTCAGGAAGTTAAAAAGCCGGGAAATTTTAAAATTTTGTTCCCATTTTTTCAATAATTTCAATTAGTTATCTTGTTTTTAACTTTCAAATAGCTTAAAAAGGCGCTGACGCTATTGACAAAAATCATTTCTGCCATTTAAAGAGCCTGAAGTTTGCATAAAAAATTTGAGGGTAAAAATCCCGGAACTGGGATTTAATGGTTACTGACTCTGTCAGTACCTTTTGAGTTTAATCTTATCATTAAATCTATTTTAAGGAGGTAGTCAGTATGGCAGTTGTAGAGTTCAAAGGGAAAAAATTTGAAGTAGATGAAGACGGTTTCCTGCAAAAATTTGAAGACTGGTGTCCTGAATGGGTTGAGTATGTAAAGGAAAGTGAAGGGATCAAAGAGATCACTGAGGATCACCAAAAAGTAATCGATTTCTTGCAAGATTATTACAAGAAAAATGGTATCGCTCCTATGGTTCGTATCCTGTCCAAGGTTACAGGTTTCAAACTGAAACAGATTTACGAGCTCTTCCCATCTGGACCTGGTAAGGGAGCCTGTAAGATGGCTGGACTGCCCAAACCAACTGGTTGTGTATAATTACACCTTAAATTCGACAAAAAAGGCGGACATCCAGTCCACCTAACTTAAATTTAAGTCGATTTTAATTGTTCAAAAACAAAAAAAGGGGTTACGGCTTATGGCCGTAACCCCTTTTTTGTTTTGAACAGTAGGTGATAAAAAATGCCATCTGAAACTCATTAACCCTGTGCTTTTTTTTCACTTGACCTTGTTTGGTATTTTTTGTTTCACTTACTCAAAATTTGCAGCAACCAGAACTTATTTATTCAATAACAACGGGTGCATCCGCTGGTAGCGGGATCACACCAATTTTCACCGTACTCCAGGGACAGGCACCGAGCACCTGAACATACAGACACTGTTCAGACAAACTCAGGCTTAACATCTCAGGTGCTCGGCCTGTCCCCGCCACGTAAGCACATTAGCGGTAAGTCCATCCAGGTTGCTAACGACCATCCAGCTACTGGCGGATGCACCACCCTATTCATGGTGCTATGGGCCGGAATGTCCATTTTTAATTTTCTACAATTTTGTCCTACTAGCGAAAACACCATTTTGAAGGCGGCTAGTGGAGTATAATAAATGAAAAAAATAAAGATAGTATGTCTTGCCAATTCCAGAAAACTTTCAGGTCGATGTGTAGCAGGAAAAATACTTGGAGAAAATAAATGGATACGACCTGTAAGTAATCGTAACACAGAAGAAATCTCTGATGTAGAACAACAATATGAAAGTGGCCATCAGCCACAACTCCTTGATATTATAGAATTAAGGGTTAAGGAACACAGGCCACGGCTACATCAAAGTGAAAATTATTTGATTGACAATGAATTTCAATGGAAAAAAATTGGTAAATATACGGATAATCTGGATAACTTATTAGATAATCCAGAATTATTATGGGGAGTAGGCAACGATAGAAATTATTCAAGTTATGAAGGAGTTAATGATAGAATACCCGATTATGAATGTAATAATTATAATCAATCTTTGTATTTAATCAAACCACAATCATTAATGATTTTTGTACATTTAGAAGGTGAAGAGTTTGATAGGCCACGACGAAAGGTCCGTATTCAATTTAAATATAATAATATTCTCTATCGTTTTCCAGTAACTGATCCTCTTATTGAATCAAAATATTTATCCATGCATAATGGCAGCTATAATCTTGATGTTAAAAATAAATATTTATGTGTAAGCATTGGCATGCCATACGAAGGATATTGCTATAAATTCGTTGCTGCATTAATTGAGATGTAAAAAAGGAGAATATTATGAAAACGATTTATACAATTGGACACTCTACTGATACGTTGGATGTTTTTTTAAATTTTTTAAGAAAAAATAAAATTAATACTGTTATAGATGTACGTAGCGTTCCATATAGTCGTTTTGCAAATCAATTTAACAAGGAACAACTGGAAAAATTTTTGAAAAAAAATAATATTTATTACATTCCAATGGGCAAAAGCCTGGGAGCCAGATTTGAAAATAAAGAATTGTTGTTTAATGATGGCAAGGTTAATTTTTCTAAAGTAATTAAAACTGATTTATTTCTTAACGGTATTGCAAGGATTGAAAAAGGTATAAATCAAGGATTTAAGATAACATTAATGTGTTCAGAAAAAAATCCATTACAATGTCATAGATTCTCATTACTAGCTCGTTTTTTACATCAAAAAGGATATAAGGTTGCTCATATCGTTGGCAATGATGTTTTTGACCATAAAATTTTGGAAAAAAAAATGATTAACTATTATATGACACATCATAAAATCTCTTTAGAAATAAATAAAATCATAAAATTTCAAAAAGTTCAAAGATCGTTATTTATAGATGAAGAAAAATTTTACACCAATTTAAATAAGTTAATAGCATATTCGTCAACAATATAAAAGATATTCAGTAATAGTAGTTTATCAATTAATTATACGAGGAATGTTATGAATTTATATACCATAGGTTTTTCTAAAAAAAGTGCAGAAGAATTTTTTAAACTTTTAAAATCGAATAATATTATGCGCCTGATTGATATTAGATTAAATAATAAGTCTCAACTAGCAGGCTTTACTAATGTCAAACATTTACCATATTTTTTAAAAATTCATGGGATTGAATATATATATAAGCCTGAATTTGCACCAACTCAAGAATTATTAACTGAATACAAAAAAAAGTCAATTTCATGGCCGGAATATGAAGTTAAGTATAAAGAGATTCTAGTGAACAGAAATATTCTAAAAAATCTTAATTGGAGTATTTTTGATGATGCTGTTTTATTGTGTTCAGAACAAAAGGCAGATAAATGTCACAGAAGACTTTTAGCTGAATATCTTGCACAAAATAATAATCAAATTAAAATCAAACATTTATGAATATGAACAATCAATCCACCAAGAAAATTTATCGAAACCATTCTATAATTCTTTTAAACTTCAATTTACGCAATCCTGACGCAATACAATGACGCTAATGCCTTTATTATCAATAAATTTTAAGGTATTTTTATAGCGTTATTAATAAATTTTTTACGCAATAACACATAACAGGACTGTTTTATGACCCTAACACGCAGAAAAAAACTAATAGAGGTGGCTCTGCCACTTAAAAAAATCAACCAGGAAGCCAGTCGGGAAAAAATCAATCAGGCATGGTCATCCATCTACCCTGACACAGAGGGCTTTCTTAACAAACCAGGTAAAATCACATTATCAGGTGCTCGGCAGTCACCAGTGAGCTACCAATTTAACCTGCAAAAACAATAGGTTGGCGAAAAGTTCACGGAATCAGGGAAAAAATATTGTGAGATAAAAAAGAGAGGATAAGATGCAACTGATTCTGGATATCAAAAAACTCGGTCCTGTAAAAAATTCTCAGGTTATCTGGCGACCGCTGACAGTGTTTATAGGACCGAATAATACAGGTAAAACCTATACTGCATATCTGATACACGGATTATTGAATACGCTTCCACTGCAATGTGGCCTGGATTCGGATAAAATTGAAGAACTTTTTAACCGTGAACAACTCAAGTTGGATTTTGAAGAGACAAAAAAAGCCTGGTTAGAAGCCTGGCAGAAAAAAGTAAAAGAAACTTTTTTACCTGAATTCTGGGAAACATATTTTGCAGTTCAAAATCATGAACCAGAAATTCAGATAAACTTGTCTCCTGATAAATGCAAAGCTAAAGAGTTTATCGTAAGCCTGGGTGTCTATGAAGATATAGATAAAGAGTCAATTATAATTGGTACTGTTGGTTATAAAATTACTATAAAAAAAGACAAAAAAAATTTATTGTTGTCTATACTGGACGTATCTAGAGATGTCGAAAAATTAAATGATGATGACAAGTTATGGATAGCGTATAATGAATTTGAAGAATACTTTTGTGAAAAATTTGCTTACTGGTTAGGTTTTCCAGAATACAGTTTTGTCATACCTGCTGAAAGAACATCGTTCTTATTTTATAAGCATTGGTTTGTGTTAAAAGATAAAATATGGACTATTTTAATGCGATCTAAATTGTCTGAAATTTTAGATGTTAAAAAATCAATTTATTCTGTCTTAAAAGAATTTCATTTCCCTAAAATTTTTGAAGATTTTTTGAGTTTTCTTCTGTTGGTGGAAAGAAAAAAAGAATTAAAATGTTATGAGGATGCAATTGAACTTTTAAATAAAAAGTTATTAAAGGGTAATGTACAGATCAAAGATGGAGAATTTTTGTTTAATTATGGCAAAGGAACAGTTGGAATTTCGGGTGCAAGTTCAGCAGTAAAAGCGCTTCTGCCTCTGGAAAAATTTCTAAGGACAGCCCCAAAAGGTGCATTCTTAGTAATAGATGAGCCTGAAATGCATTTGCATCCAGAAGCCCAGGTAGTCCTTGCTATTGCCCTGGCAGTGGCAATAAATTCTGGATTGCGCGTTTTATTGACTACTCATAGCCCCTATATTCTGGATACCTTTAATTTTTTAGTCTGGGCGCATCAAATTAATGCAAAGCTAAAAACAATAGATGACCCTGTATTAAAAGAAAAATTTCAGAATATCTTACATTCATCACCTTTTGATGTCCCTGAAAATGCTCTTCTGTCTCCTGAAATTTTTTCTGCTTATTTTTTTAGACATGATGGTCTGATTGAGGATATTAAAAAAGTTGTTTCCGAAGAATTAGATGTGGATATTGACTGGCATACATTTTCGCAGGTCTCTGATGATTTATGGGAAAAATCAGGACGTTTAGGAGAATTGCGTGATGAAATTCTTCAAAAACAGTAAGGACAATGGATGTTTTTATTTATTGCAGTGTCTGGTTAGTGGAAGGCTATAAGGCTTTTTGAGGTTCATAGATGAGCCACAAATTGTTTTGTGGCTCACAAAACGAAAAATATGAGCCACAAATATCTTTGCAGATATTTTGTGAACCACAAACTTTTACCAACATGAGTCGCCTGCAAAAAGTCGAAACTCGCAATTTACAGCTAGCGGGGACAGGCGAACGACTAATAATTTCAAATGGTTACAACCGTCACAACGCCCGTTCACCTGTCCCCGCACGGAAAAATTTACTTTTTGCAGGCGACTCCAACATATCTCCAATTGGAGTAATGAACGAGTTAAAAAATTCACGAATTTAAGCTTTAAAAGCAGGAGAAGTACAGTGGATATATCCAGAAAGATAGCTGAAATGAAAAAAGACCCTCTTTTTGCACAAAATGTGGGCATGATCTTGATCCACAACGGTGTTGTTCGGGCCTGGTCCAGAAAAGACAAAAGTCAGGTTCAAACTATAGAAGTTATGGCTGACTTTAAAAAAATTGAGCAAATAAGAAAAGAATATGAACAAAAACCAGGTATCTATAAAATTATCATTGAGGCCAGGGAAGGCACTTTCAAACCAGGAGACGACCTTTTATTTATAATTGTGGCCGGTGATATTCGGGAAAATGTCAAGCCAGTTCTGGCGGAAGTCTTAGATAAGGTAAAAAAAGAGGCTATTTCTAAAAAAGAGATTATCAATCCCCACCCCACAACTCCTTAATCCTCTGGGCTTCCTCGCTTTTACCCCTTTTCAGACAGCCAGAGACATAGATGCTGACCTTTTTTTCTAAAACCCTTTCCAGGGCATTATTTTTATTTTTATCCAGGGATGCGCTACGTAATTTCAAAAGTGAATAAATGCGATAGAGATCCTGTCCTATTATTTTTCCGGACAGTTGATCCGGGTGGCCGCCCCTTCTGATTACCAGAGGATATGGGACAAGGGCTATGGGAAATCTAAGAAGTGTTCTAAGCCAGAGATCATAATCTTCACACGCCAGCAGGTTTTCATCAAAAAAACCAACCTTCTCCATAAGCTTTCTGGAAAAAAGAACACATGAAGGGCTAACCAGACACAAATGCAGAGATTTTTCAAAAAACCACCCCCCAGGCTGAGTATGCCTGGCCATGGGATTGACTCGCCTGCCCCGTCTAATCCAGATTTCCTGAGTCTGTGAAATGTGAAAACCTCCTTCAAGCATAAACTTAAGCTGTAGCGAAAGCTTTTCCGGCAACCAATAGTCATCAGAATCAAGCAAAGCCAGAAAATCACCCCTGGCCCTTTTAAGACCAAAGTTCCGCGCAGACGATACACCTTTATTTTCTTGATAAAAATAATGGAACCTTTTATCTTTAATTTTTTCTAACAATCTCCTGGTCTGATCGTTTGATCCGTCATCCACCACGATCAGCTCCAGATTTTGCCAGGTCTGATTAAGCACGGAATTTACAGCCTGCTCTATAAACTGAGCACGGTTAAAAGTAGGAATAATAACAGAAACCAACATATTTCATAATGTAGGGGCACGGCGCTGCCGTGCCCCTGAATTGCGTATTAAAAAACGATCATAAATTTTATAAAATCCGATGAAAATCATTCAGGTTATTAATGTCCGCTGGTTTAATGCCACTGCCTGGTATGGGCTTTTCCTGGGCAAATTGCTTCAAGAGGCTGGTCATGATGTTCTGATTCTGGCCTTAAAAAACACAGAACCCTATTTCAAAAGCCTTGAATGGGGGCTGGACACACGCTGTTTTGATCTAAACACCAGAAATCCGATCAAATTTTGCAACTTATATTTTGATTTAAAAAAATTAATTTTTCAATTTAAACCGGATATTGTCAATTGCCATCGGGGAGAAGCATTTGTCCTCTGGGCTTTGTTACAAAAAAGGCTTAAAAACTTTTGTCTGATCCGAACAAGAGGCGATCAAAGGCTACCAAAAAGAAATTTTATCAATATCCTGCTTCACAAACACTATTGCCAGGCAATAATTACCACAAATTCCTTCATGTATAAACATTTCAAAGACAAGTTTAAAATCCCGACAGACAAACTTTACCTCATACCTGGCGGGGTTGATACCAAAAAATTCTTTTTTCAAAAATCTGCTCGGAAAAAAATACGTCAGAGTTTAAATTTTAGCAACAAAGACTTTGTCGTAGGCCTGTTAGGCCGCTTTGATAAGGTCAAGGGACAAAAAGAGCTGATTCAGGCAGTCGCGCTGCTTTATCATAAAAAGAAAATTAAAAACATAAGGCTGCTCCTGATCGGATTCTCATCTGCACTGCCTGAAAAACAAATCAGAAACTGGATCAAGGAATATGAAATTGAAAACATAACCCGGATTACTGGCAGGGTCAAAAACGTCCGTGACTATATTTCGTCTCTGGACTTAGGAGTCATTTCTTCATTATGGTCAGAAGCAATCGCCAGGGCAGCCCTGGAAATCATGGCCTGCCATATTCCTTTGATCAGCACATCTGTCGGGGTTATGCCGGATCTTCTGCCAGAGGAGGCCATGGTCCCTGCTGGAGATCCAGAAGAATTGGCCAGATTAATTTATAAAGCCATTAATAACTCTAACTTTTATGCTCACTTAAAAGAAACTGCCATAAAAACTATTTCCAACCTTACCAGAGAGGATTTTTTGCAGGCTACGCTTGACGTTTATGTGAAAGGGGTAAATAAGGGGTAAGGATTAAGGGCTAAGGGGTAAAAAATCATGAAACCCAAAATTGCTCTTCTTTTACCCAAACTAAGCCTTTACGGAGGAGCAGAACGCTTTGCTTATAATCTAGCTTGCGCTCTCACACCTGACTTTGACGTCCATTTCATCTGTGCTAAAAAAGAAGCACCTGTGCCGGAAGGAGTAAAGGTCACCTGCCTCGGAAGACCTCCTCTAGGTAAGGCCATGAAAATTTTATGGTATGCAGTGCGAACTGAGCTTTTCTTACGAGGCCACAATTTTGACCTTACAGTAGGTCTGGGGAACACTTTTAGACAGGATGTATTACGCTTAAGTGGTGGCCCTATAAAAATCTTCTGGGAACTTAGCAAAAAAGCCTATGCCGAAGGACTGTCCAGAAATTTCAAGATGATACGGCGTCGCATCTCTCCAGGCAACAGATTGACGCAGGCTATAGAAAAGATCCAGTTGCAAAATAGTCACCACTTAATTGCTGTCTCACACCTGGTACGAGACTGGACCATCAAAGCGTATCCTTTTTTAAACAAAAGAGATTTTCAAATCATCTATAATCAGCCTGATTTATCAAAATTCTCCCCGGCCAAAAAACAATTAAAACAAAAGCTTCGTAAGCAATCTGGATTGCCAGAGGATAAAACCATTGTTTCCACAGCAGGAACCAACTTTATGCTCAAAGGCGTGGCCCAGTTAATTTCTGCCCTTAAACTACTACCAGAGAACTTCATCCTCATTGTAGCTGGCAAAAGAAATCCAGCCTATTTTTTACGCCTGGCCAGAAAGCTGAATGTGGCTGATCGGGTACGTTTTATGGGAGAGGTAAAAGACATGGTCTCGTTTTACCGGGCAAGTGATATCTTTGTTCTGCCCACTTTTTATGATGCCTGCTCCAACGCAGTTTTAGAGGCCATGGCAACAGGAATTCCTGTTGTCTCCACACAAAACAACGGAAGTAGTTATTTTTTACCCCAAAATATGGTGATTAAAGATCCAACCAATACTAAAGAACTGGCTGAAAAAATTCTTTTGGCCTGCGACAGCAAGACAGTCGCCAGGCAAAAAACACCAGGCTTAATCTGGCCTGAAAAAAACAGTGGCAGCGAAAGCGTGCGCGCAGGCCTTACAGAATATAAAAAGACATTTTTAAAATTACTTGCCTGAATATGAAAAGGAAAATCCACTTAAATCCTTTGCGGACCTACCGGGAACTTTATGCTCAGGATAAAAAAGAACTTGGATATCAGGTTGTTGTAGAGGAAAGCGATTTATGGATCACGAGCCAGATCGATTTAAAGGATAAAATCCTGCACGAAGTGCACAGGCTAAGGGCACAGATAAAGGCTTACATTGAGCTTCATCCAGCATTCTTAACCAGTCTTAAGCCCGTATCTGTTCCAAAAAGCGCTCCAGGCATTATCCGAAAAATGGCACTTGCTGGAAAACTCTTTGATGTGGGCCCTATGGCAGCAGTAGCAGGCAGCATTGCACAACATATAGCTCAAAAATTCCATCACTTATCACCTAACCTTTTGATTGAAAATGGCGGAGATGTGTATATGTATTCTGAGACAGACAGACAAATTGGCATTCTGGCCCATCCTGAAGAAAATCTTCACTTAGGACTTAAAATTTACAAAGAAGAATTTCCCTGTGCGTTATGCGCATCTTCTGCTACCATAGGACATTCTTTGAGTTTTGGCAGGGGAGACCTGGTGGTTGTCAAAGCAAACAATGGAGCCATAGCTGATGCTGCTGCTACGGCTTTAAATAATAAGTTGCAAAACAAAAGCTCCCTGGCCAGAGTTCTCAAAACTGCCAGACAATGGAAAAGAAAAGGCGTTACAGGCGTTTTTGCCCAATTTGAAGATGAAATCGGAGTCTGGGGAGCCATGGAACTGATTGGATATTAACGCTCAATCCTTTCTATAACTTTTGCCAGTTGCCTGCCCAGAGGAGTTTGTTTATTAATCTCGCGCTCTACTCTGGCTATCCCTTTCAACACAGTGGAATGACGACGATTAAACTTTTGACCTATTTCTTTTAAAGAGTGGTCAGTATATTTGCGGGCCAGGTAAAAGGCAGTATTGCGGGCCAGAACACATTGTTTTTTTCTGCTTTTTGAGCAAAGGGCCTCCACAGGCAAATCAAAAGCAGCTGCAACAAATTGCATAATTCTTTGCAAATCAAGACTTTGTTCCTCAAGGCCATAATTTTTGAGTACCTGCCATGCCAGGTCCAGCGTTATCTTCTCTTTAAGGAGCCTTGCCTTAAATATCAAATTCTGCAAACAGCTCTCCAGTTGCCGGACATCATTTTGAATCTTTTCCGCTAAAAGCTCGCCTACTTCTGTGGGAATAGTTACCTGAAAATTACGGGCCTTGGTATGCACAATCTTTACTCTGGTTTCAAAATCAGGCTTTTCAATAACAGCCAGAAAACCCTGACATAATCTGGAAATCAGGTGACTATCCAGGCCATCAAGCTCTCTGGGCAGAAACGTACTGGAAAACACTACCTTTTTACCCTGGTTTTGCAAGGATTTGATGGTAGATAAAAATTCATTTTGCATCTTTTCCTTGCCCTGAAAAAAATGGATGTCCTCAAGAAGCAAAATATCAATATTATCCCTGAACCTGGCCTTAAACTGCTCTATTTGTTTGGACTTGATGGCCATAATCAAGTGGCAGGCAAATTCTTCAGCAGTAAGGTAAGCAATGCGAACCCTGGATCGGTTGCATTCACGAACAAGCTCCCTGCCAACGGCCTGCACAAGGTGTGTTTTACCAAGCCCGGGACCTGAGCAAAGGAAAAGCTGATCCGAAGAAATAGACCGGGAACAAAAGCTCGTTGATGCAACAAAGGCCAGCTCATTACAGGGGCCAACTACAAAATCATCAAAAGAATAGCGAAAAATTGTTGCCCTGGAAACAGGAGCCTGGATTGGCAAGGCCAACTGCGTTTCCTCTTTTACCCTGGCAGAACCAGCCGCGGTCGCACCGTTAGCCAGAGA
>OFBC01000080.1_pt1 | contig 13811 bp, 12 predicted proteins | sample 1520411 | NCBI WGS metagenome assembly OFBC01 (sample SAMEA3696446, study PRJEB22514) | metagenome | biome: water; feature: marine; material: hydrothermal vent | place: Pacific Ocean | collected 2014-08-12 | depth 1521 m
AAAATTCGAATTTGTTTCGGATTTCGGGTTTCGAATTTCGAATTTCTCAACTTTCGCAACTCCGAAAGTTGAGTAGGATAATTATTGGTGGGGTGGTTAATAAGTAAAATTCTCCGTTTCCCCCACTCTCCGCTTCTCACCCTTGCCAGCAACGGATAAATCTGGCATCCCTCAAACCCAATACACCAATAACCAATACACCAGGAGGGATGTATGCAATTTTTGCCTATCAAACGTGCTCTACTCAGTGTTACGGACAAATCTGGTCTGGTGGATTTAGCCCAATTTTTGATTCAAAATCAGGTCGAGATCGTTTCCACAGGCGGAACCAAAAGGCTGCTGGAAAAAAATGGGGTTCCGGTTATTTCTGTAAGTGAAGTGACTGGTTTCCCTGAAATTCTTGGGGGCCGGGTCAAGACTCTACATCCACACATTCATGCCGGTATCCTGGCGGATAAAGACAATCCCGAACATCTCAAGACTCTTGAACAGTTAAATATTAAGCCTTTTGATTTAATTTGCGTTAATCTATATAATTTTGCCCAGGCTGTAGAGAACTCTTTGGATCTAAAATCTGCCATTGAACAAATAGATATTGGCGGCCCTACCTTGCTTCGCGCTGGCGCCAAAAATTTTCACTCCCTTTGCGTTTTGCCCGCCACTAAATTTTATCCCGAATTCATGGCTGAACTGGAAAAAAATAACGGACAAATCAGCCTTGATTTTCGCCAGAAAATGGCTGCCTTTACCTTTGCCATGATTTCTGATTATGATGAAATGATTGCCAATTATTTGCGTTGATGCGTTAAAACGTAGCCACCTCAACTTTCGGAACTCCGAAAATTGAGTCTTATACCCATAAACGCATAAGCGCATAAAGGAGAAAAATATAGCTGCCAGGCCCCGTGGAAATCTTACCGGACTAAAACCGAGCCAGGTCAAACTTTTGACCAGACTGTATAACAGACGTTTCCCGCGGGGGAACGTCTATACGGTTGAACAGGCCAGGGAGCTGGCCTTGATCAGTCATGATATAGGGCGGCAGGTTGGCCTGATCATTGACCGCAAAGGTAATGTGGTCATGGTCATAGTAGGCACAAGCACAGGAATTTTAATTCCCCATCTGGATAAGGCCAGACAGTCCAGTGGCCGGTTAAGCGGCCTGAGATTGTTACACACCCACTTAAATCAATCCCCTATTTCTGAAGAAGACCTCATGGACATGGTCTTTTTGCGTCTGGACTCGGTTTCCCTGTTAACTCTCACCTCTGAAGGAGAACCAGACAAATTTCAGTGGGCCCATATTTTGCCACCTAACGAAGAAAATAAACTCTATCAGGTTTATGAACCAGTTCACTGGAGCAGAGTAAGCATTGACCTTGTCGCCCAGACCAAAGCCCTGGAAGAAGAACTTGCTCGACTGGGAGCAAGTATAGATCCTGAAGCCAGGGGCGACAGGGCACTTTTAATCAGTGTCAGTACATTGCCTAAAGAGGCTCAAGAAAAATCCTTGCAGGAACTGGCAGAACTTTCCCGGACAGCCGGGCTGGATGTGGCCGGGACAGTTATTCAACGCGTTGCAAAAATAAATCCCAGATTTATTCTGGGTAAAGGCAAGCTGGCCGAGTTGGAGATAATGGCCCTGCAACGAAATGTTTCCCTTCTGGTCTTTGATTTAGAGCTGAGCCCAACTCAATTGAGAAATTTGACTAATATCACTGAACGCAAAGTTATTGATCGTACCCAGCTTATCCTGGACATATTTGCCCAACATGCAAGCACAAGGGCAGGCAAACTTCAGGTGGAAATGGCCCAGTTAAAATATACCCTGCCCAGGCTCGTAAAACAAAATCGGGCCCTTAGCAGACTGACAGGAGGCATAGGAGGCAGAGGTCCGGGAGAAACAAGATTAGAACTTGATCGCAGAAAAATCAGGGACAGAATGGCGCGGATAAAAAAAGAACTCCAGAAGTTGCGCAAACACCGCCAGAATACCCGTATGCGCAGATACCAGGCTGATGTACCTGTCATCGCCCTGGTTGGCTATACCAACGCCGGAAAATCGACCCTTTTAAACACCCTGACCCACAGTCAGGTTATAGCTGAAAACAAACTCTTTGCCACCCTGGATCCCACCAGCCGCCGACTTCGCTTCCCCAGAGACAGAGAAGTCATCCTGACTGATACTGTAGGTTTTATCCGCCATCTGCCTGAGGATTTGAAACAGGCTTTTATGGCCACACTGGAGGAACTAAGCCTGGCCCATATCCTGGTCCAGGTGGCTGATGCCAGTCATCCAGAGGTGAAAGAACAAATTAAAGCTGTGGATAAAATTTTAGATGAATTGGGTTTAAGGGACAAACCCAAGATTTTAGCCCTGAATAAATGGGATAAGCTTTCGCAAGATCAAAAGACAATCCTGACAAACACTTTTCCCGAAGGGATACCTATTTGCGCCCTGCAAAAAAATACTCTTGCAGGCTTAGTAAATGCCATCCTCAATTTTCTGGAAATCTAAATTATTTAATCCTGTTTTCCTCCCCTTTTACCAGACGCTGGATATTCTCCCGGTGTTTCCAGAAAATCAAGGCCATGACGATAAGGCTTAGATACAATATCTTCCATTGGCCCGTAACAATAAGCACAACAGGTAAAAAAGAAACCAGGGCTATTGAACCTAAAGAAACATAGCCAGTCAAAAAAATCACAGCAATACACACTAAAATAGCCCAAAAAATTGCCTCTGGAACCAGAGCCAGGAAAACGCCAAGAGTAGTAGCCACGCCCTTACCTCCTTTTCCATAAAGAAAAACAGAATACATGTGGCCTAGCACTGCAGCAAGAGCAGTTAATGAAAGAAAAAATATAGAATGGCTAAAGTTCATGGCTATAAGCACAGGGAGATACCCCTTGAGTATGTCCAGCACCAAAACCAGGAGACCATATTTAAATCCGCAGGTTCTGGCCACATTGGTGGCTCCAATATTTTTGCTTCCTGATTTTCGCGGGTCAGTACGACAGAAAGCTTGTGCAACTAAAAGACCAAATGGCATTGCTCCAATAAGATATGTTAAGGCTAACCAAGCTATGTAAACCATTTTTTTTCTCCTTTTTTCTGAGTCGCCTGCAAAAAGTCGAGACTCGCAAATTACAGCTTGCGGGGACAGGCGAACGGCTAATGATTTCAATTTGTAGGGGCGTATTGCAATACGCCCCTACACAACGCTCGCTATCGCTGTTCGCCTGTCCCCGCACGGAAAAATTTACTTTTTGCAGGCGACTCTTTTTTTATTGTTCAAAACTCTTCATCTTCTCCAGAATTTCCCAATATGTGAAATCAAATTTTAAAGGCGTCAGGGTGATATATCCTTTTGAGAGAAGATAACGATCCGTATTTTCCTGCACCTTGTGCATGGGGATCTCACCCCCCAGCCAGTAATATGATCTTCCCCTGGGATCCTGACGATGCTCATAAAAATCCTTATACGCCACATCTGTTTGCGGACAAATTTTCAGGCCCGCACATTTATCCAGACTTATAGCCGGAAAATTCAAATTTAACACACAACGCTCAGGCAATATTTCCCATGAAAACCGCTCCACAAACGAGGCCACCCACTCTGCCTGTTCAGTCAAATCATCCGGCGTGAAATTATCAATAGACACAGCCAGGGCACGAAGGCCATAAAGTGCCCCCTCTGTGGCCGCTGAAACGGTTCCAGAATAAATTACATCTACCCCTACGTTAGCGCCATTATTTATCCCCGAAATTATCAGGTCTGGCTGCTTTGACAAATAGTGACTGACAGCCCATTTGACACAATCTACAGGGGTTCCGGAAAGCCCCAGTCCCTGAAAACCATCTTCTTTAATTTCTTTTACCCGCACAGGAGAAAAAATGGTTACTGAGTGTCCCACCGCGCTTTGTTCTGTTAAAGGCGCTACCACAAAGACATTGTGTCCGGCTTTTACAAGCGAACGGTACAGACACCGCAGTCCCGGGGCGTGAATACCATCATCATTGGTCAGGAGAATATTCATGTTAAAATTTATTCCTTGCTTCCTGTTTCAGGGTTGATTATGCTTCTGCTGCAATTTGCGCGTTGCGACTTTTTGCAGGCGAATCTTAACCCAGGACGCAAGGATTGGCAACAGAAGATGGAGAAAAAAACATATATCCAGGATCTGAAACAGGGACAACAAATAGCAGATACCTTTGCCATTACATCGGCCAGATTGCTTCAGGCCAAAAATGGCCCTTATTGGCAACTCTCATTTCAGGATAAAACAGGTCAGATAGAGGCACGGATCTGGAGTCCTTTAAGTCAGAACTTTCCTGACCTGAAACCAGAATCATTTGTTTTTGTACGGGGAGTAGTTCAACTTTACAATGAGACACTTCAGATTAATGTTGAGCAAATGGAAATTCTTGAGCTTGAGCAGGTTGATCTTACCCAATTTGTGCCGGTGAGCAAAACCCCACCAGAAGAACTTTACGCCAGACTGATTCAGCTTTTAAAACAGGAACTAAGTTTCCCGGCCTGGAAAACCCTTGCCAGAAACATCTTTTCTGATCCTGAAATCAAAAAAGCCCTGGTCAATGCGCCAGGGGGAAAATCCATCCACCATGCTTATGTGGGCGGTCTTTTAGAGCATACTTTAAGTGTCTGCAAAATCTGCCTTGCCATCTGTGATTTATACCCTGAGCTGGACAGGGAGATTCTTGTCCTGGCTGCTGCCCTGCATGACCTGGGCAAGGCATTTGAAATAGGAAACGGTCTCTGTCGGGAATATACTGACCCTGGCAAGCTGCTGGGACATATTTTCCTGGGCATGGAAATCCTGGACCCACACTTAAAGAAACTTAAAGACGCGCATCCTGAGTTGATCCTCCATCTCAAGCATATTATTATCAGCCATCATGGCGAGCTGGAATTTGGTTCTCCCAAACGGCCCAAAACTCACGAGGCTTTTGTTCTCCATTATGCAGACAATCTGGATGCCAAGATGAATACCATTGACCAGGCCCTTGAAACACAGGAAGATAATGATAATTGCCCTTACTGGTCAGACTATAATCGCTCCCTGTCCAGATATGTGTATCGGCCCATGCGTACTCCAAAAGAGGATAGAACTCCAAAAAACAAGGACAAAAGGAAAAACAAATGTTTATTACCTTTGAAGGCATAGAAGGATGCGGCAAAACAACCCAGGTAAACAGGCTTAAAGAATATTTTGAGTCCCTGGGTAAAGAGGTCCTCGTTACCCTGGAGCCTGGAGGCAGCCGGTTGGGCAAAACATTGCGCAAAATTTTGCTATCCATGGAAAGCCAGGATCTGACCAGAGAAGCAGAACTTTTTCTTTATCTGGCTGACCGGGCACAGCATGTGGATCAGGTTATTCGCCCGGCTCTTGAACAGGGACAGGTTGTCATTTCTGATCGCTATGCTGATTCTACTGTTGTCTATCAGGGCTATGGCCGGGGCCTGGATCCACAAATCCTGCACTCTTTTAATGAAATAGCCACCAGGGGCATATGGCCTGATTTGACAATACTCCTTGATTTGCCTGTAGAAATTGGGCTTAAACGCGCCGTAACCAGAAATCTCCAGACAAAACAAACCGACGAAGGGCGATTTGAGGCTGAAAGCATTGATTTCCACAATCGGGTGCGGGAAGGCTACCTGACCTGGGCAGCACTCAATAAAAACAGATTTATTATTGTGGATGCCACAGGAAGTGTGGACGAGATTTTTGAGCAGATCAAAAATAAGTTGAGTGACTCAACTTTCTGAGTTGAAAAAATATTCAATTTTTTTCAGTAAATTATAAAATAGGATTGAGAAAATATTTCATTTTCAGGAAACGATTTAAATAATTTTTAATCGGCAAAAATCTTCTAAATCAATCGTGTTTTGGTCATTTAGACATTTGAAAATTAGGATTTGTTTCGGATTTCGATATTCGATATTCGAATTTCTCAACTTTCGGAACTCCGAAAGTTGAGTAAAGGAGCAAATAATGAGCAAACAGGGTTTAAGAGATAAAATAAAGCAAGCAGCCTTAAAGGGTAGAAAGGCATTAATCCCCTTTCTTCCTGCTGGTTTTCCCGGTAAGCAGAGGTTCTGGGAAGAAATCATGATGCTGGATGAGCATGGCGCTGACATCATTGAAATTGGCGTCCCCTTTTCAGATCCTGTGGCAGATGGGCCGGTTGTGGAAGGGGCGTCCATAAAGTGCCTTGCGCAAGGGGTAAACCTGGAGTGGATTTTTGCGGGTCTTAAAGAATACAGGCCAAAACTTACGGCTGAAATTGTGTTGATGGGTTATTTTAACCCGTTTTTGCAGTTTGGTATAAAAAAATTAATGGCTGCTGCCAGAGAGACAGGGGTAAGCGGATTTATTGTGCCTGACCTTCCACTGGAAGAGGCAAAGCCATATCTGGGTGAGCTGAAAGCGCAGGGATTGGAATACATCCCCTTGCTGGGCCTGAATACTTCTGAGCCCAGAATGGAAGAGTATGCCGAGATGGACCCGGCTTTTGTATATATGGTTTCTGTCCTGGGCATTACAGGAAGCAAGGTGGATATAAACCAGGTGTTGATTGAAAAATTAAAACAGGCCAGGGAGATATTTTCCTGCCCCATTGCCCTGGGGTTTGGCTTAAAATCGCCTGAACAACTGGGGACTATTGGAGAATATATTGATGCAGTAGTCTTTGGCAGCGCGCTGATCAAACACATTGAGGAGGGGGGAACCAGTAATGATTTTATGGCCCGGTGGGGATAATTTGCCAATTACAAATTTGTAAAAATAGCAAGATATTGAAAGGCAATTTGTGACAAAATTGTTAATATTTTTAAGAGGGTAACTGGATTTATTTATGGTAACTGGTTAAAAGATAATTGACTTTCTGTTTTGGTACTAATATTGTATGCATTTGCAAAAGAATTTTAATAAATGGAGGTAAAAAATGGCTGATACCCCAATTTTTAATTGCAAGAACGCAGACGATGTACTTAAGGCTGTAAAGGACTATGATGTTAGTTTTATCCAATTCTGGTTTGTTGACGTGCTTGGAACTTTAAAGAGTTTCCAGATTACCCCGCCAGAGCTTGAGGCTGCTTTTGAAGAAGGAATGGGTTTTGATGGTTCTTCTATCCAGGGTTTCACCCGCATTCAGGAAAGCGACATGGTTGCGTATCCTGACCCAACCACTTTTCAATTTGTTACCTGGAGGCCATCTGAAAAGCCTGTTGCCAGAATGTTTTGCGATATTAAAAATCCGGATAGAACTCCTTATGAAGGCGATAGCCGCTATGTTTTAAAAAGAATGCTCGCCAGGGCCGCTGAAAAGGGTTATACATTCTATGTTGGCCCTGAACTGGAGTTCTTCGTCTTTGCAGATTCTAAAGGCACTCAGATTCTGGATACAGGCGGATATTTTGATGCTCCTCCTCTGGATCTGGGCAATGATATCCGCAGGGACATTGTTTTCTCTCTGGCTGAGATGGGAATCCAGGTAGAGTATAGCCATCATGAGGTTGCTCCCAGCCAGCATGAGATTGACCTGCGCTATCAGGAAGCCCTGAAGATGGCAGACACTGCTGTTACTTATCGTGTTGTGGTCAAAGAAGTAGCCCGCAGGCATGGCTGTTATGCCACTTTTATGCCCAAGCCATTGTTTGGTGAGAATGGTAGCGGTATGCACGTTCATCAGTCTTTGTTTAAGAACGGCAAGAATGCCTTTTTTGATGCCAAGGCAGAGTTTAATTTAAGCGATGATTGTAAGAAGTATATTGCTGGTATCTTAAAACATGCCAGAGAAATCACTGCTGTATGTAACCAGTGGGTTAACTCATACAAACGTCTGGTGCCTGGTTACGAGGCTCCTGTGTATGTTGCCTGGGCACAGAGAAACAGGTCTGCATTGGTCAGGGTACCGATGTATAAACCAGGCATGGAGGCTGCAACCAGAATTGAGCTGCGTTCTCCAGATCCATCCTGTAACCCATATCTTGCTTTTGCAGTAATGCTTGCTGCTGGTCTGAAAGGTATTGAAGAGAATTATGAACTGGCTGCACCAGTTGAGGAGAACATCTTCAGCATGGATGACGCAACCAAAGAGAAATATGGCATTGAAAGCTTGCCTGGCAACCTGGGTGAAGCAATTGCAGCACTGGAGAAGAGTGAAGTTGTTAAAGATGCTCTGGGTGAGCATGTTTTTAATGAGTTTATTGCTGTTAAGAAAGAGGAATGGGATGCCTATCGCGTCCAGGTAACTGAATACGAAATCGAGAAGTACCTGCCTCTTCTGTAAGAACTTCTAAAGGTTACGTTAATAAAAAAAGCCCGGGGTAGGGCAGACACGCAGGTCTGCCCCTACTGCGGGCCTTTTTATATTCCTCCCTGGTTTAGCCACGCATTTATAGATTCTTTAAAGTTTCCCTGATAGACAATCCTGCCCTGGTTTAAAATGATCCCCTTACTAATGAAGTGCTGTACTTCCTGAGGATAATGGGTGCTCATGACCAGGGCTGTGGTTTGATTGACTGCTGCGTCCTCTGCTACTGTTTTTAAAATTGATAGAAAATAATATCTTGTTTTCTCATCCAGGCCAGTTAAAGGTTCGTCCAGAAGGAGGACTTTTGGGTTGTTTATCAATGCCCGTAAAAGCAGGGCTTTTTGTAGTTGACCAGAGGAAAGGGTATGGATGGGTCTCTGAGTCAGAGTGTCTGCCTTCCATTTGTGTAACCATTCTAAGACACTGTTTTTTTGTTTTTCTGTAAGGTTTCGGCAGATACCAAGTGTGCCCAGAAGGCCTGAAGCCACCAGTTCAAATACAGTTGTCTCTGGCCGAAACATGGTCCTGAGTTCTGGCGAGACAAATCCTATTTTTTGCCGCAGTTCCCATAAGCTTATTTTGCTTTTGCCCCACCATTTTATGTCTCCGCCTGGAAGCGGATGAATTTCTCCAAGCAACAAACGTAAAAATGTGCTTTTGCCACTGCCATTTTCGCCTAAAATCGCCCATGTATCCCCTTTTTTTAGTTGAAAATGTATATCATCGAGGACAACTTTGTTGTTTCTTTGCACAATGACATTGTGGACTTGAATTACAGTAGCAGGTTGAAAATGGTTTGAGATATGAGATTGTTGGTTTTCAGGTTTCAGGGGTGGTAAAATAGTTTGTGCAAATTTTTCGGGATTGGAATTTGTTTCTGGATATTGTGATTTAGGGCGGATTTGACTATTTTTAATTTCCCAGAAGTTCGCTCCGGTTAAGGGAATATCTGAATAATGTGTTGTGCAGACAATGGCGCAGGAATTTTGTGTTACAAGATGGCGCAAAATAGAAAACAGTGTGGTGCGGCTTTTATGGTCCAGGTTGGCTCCTGGTTCATCCAGAAGCAGGATTTGTGGCTCTCCCATCAGGGCGCGGGCAATCAAAACTTTTTGGGCCTGGCCGGACGACAGGGTGAGAAATCTTTTTTCTTGCAACCCGCTTAAACCAAATAGTTCCAGCAAACTGGCAGCTTTTTTTAAATCCTCTTTTTGGATCTGGGTATATAAGTAAACACTATTGTTAAGGCCAGACAGGACCACATCAAGAATCTTTAGATTGAGATTGTGCTGGACATAAAAGTTATAATCTTCCGGGCAAACCAGTTTGATTTTATCTTTTATAATGGCTGGATTATGGTGAGATTGTCCATTGACGATATAAGTTCTTCCCCGGTAAGTAGCCTGGGTTGGCCAGATTTTGCCTGCCAGAAGTTTTAAAAACGTTGTTTTGCCAGCGCCGTTATCACCTTGAATAATGTGGATTTCCCCTGATTTTACGCCCCATAAAATGTTGCGCAAAATTTTTTTCTGGCCGAGATTTACATCTACATTTTGAAGAATAATTTCCAATGCCATGTTTTTATGGTAATAGAAGGTGTTGGCTTTCGTCAAATTGGATAGACATTATTTTAAATGAAGGAAGATATTCATGCATAGATCAAAGTTACAAAACAAAAACATCAGAAACATCGCTATTATTGCCCATGTAGATCATGGCAAGACCACCCTTGTGGACAATATGTTCAAACAAAGTGGGCTGTTTCGCCAGGGCCAGGAAGTGGAAGAGAGGGTCCTGGATTCCCTGGATCTGGAGCGGGAAAGGGGGATTACAATTGCGGCCAAAAATTGTTCTGTAAACTGGAAAGGTGTGAAGATTAACATCATTGACACTCCGGGACATGCTGATTTTGGAGGCGAGGTAGAACGTTCCCTGTCCATGGCAGAAGGGGCTATTTTACTGGTTGATGCTTCAGAAGGCCCCTTGCCCCAGACCAGGTTTGTTCTGAAAAAAGCCCTGGAGGCCGGACTGGCCATTATAGTTTGCATTAATAAAATTGATCGCAAAGATGCCAGGCCAGCCGAGGTCTTAGACGAGATATATGATCTGCTCATCGACCTGGACGCTACTGAGGAGCAATTGGAGTTTCCTCTGCTCTACGCAATTGGCAAAGACGGGATTGCCAAAAAAAGCCTGGAAGACCCAGGCAAGGACCTTGAACCCTTATTTGAAACAATCCTGGAACAAATCCCTGCCCCTGCTTATGATCCAGAAGAGCCATTTCAGATGCTGGTTTCTGATTTGAGCTATTCTGACTATCTTGGCCGATTAGCCATTGGCAAAGTTTTTCACGGCAGTGTCCGCTCCAATGAAACTCTGATTTGTATCAATGAGGATGGGAAGCAAATTCCCTTAAAGGTCACAAAACTGCAAGTTTACGATGGGTTAAATTATAAAGAAGTGGATCAGGTAGATCCGGGTGATATCGTGGTTCTCTCTGGCATTGAAGATGTCAAAATCGGTGACACCATTTGTACTCAAGAATCACCTGGAACGTTGCCCAGGATTACAGTGGATGAACCTATTGTGTCTATGAGATTCAGCATAAACACCTCTCCTTTTGCCGGGCGGGAAGGTAAGTATGTTCAATCCAGAAAATTAAGGGAGCGATTGCTCAAGGAGACCCTGCTCAATGTGGCCATTAAGGTGGAAGAGACTGAGGACAAAGACAGTTTTATTGTCAAAGGCAGGGGGGAGTTTCAGATGGCTATTCTCATTGAAACCATGCGCAGAGAAGGTTTTGAACTTTGCGTTGGCCGTCCAGAGGTTATATTTAAGGAAGTTGACGGAAAATTACAGGAACCTATGGAAAAGGTCTTTATAGATTGTGAGGAGGATTTCATGGGTGTGGTCACTGAAAAATTGTCCCTGCGCAAGGGCAAGATGGTCAACCTGGTTAATAACGGTAGTGGCAGGGTACGCATGGAGTTTTTGATCCCCTCAAGAGGTCTTATTGGCTACCGGAATGAATTTTTAACAGATACAAGAGGTACGGGAATTATGAATACCCTGTTTGCCGGGTATGGGGATTATGCCGGCCCTATCCAGGGGAGGTTTACAGGCGCGCTCGTGGCTGATCGTCAGGGTGAATGCGTGGCTTATGCCCTGTTTAACCTGGAACCCAGGGGGAGATTGTTTGTGGTTCCTGGTGAGCCGGTTTATGAAGGCATGATTATTGGCGAGCACAACAGGAGCAATGACATCAATGTCAATCCCTGCAAGACCAAGAAACTGACCAACCTGCGTGCCGCAGGAAAGGATGACGCAGTGACCCTCACTCCGGTTATGCCCATGACCCTGGAGAAGGCCATTCATTTTATCAAGGAAGACGAACTTGTGGAAGTTACCCCTAAATCCATCCGTCTGAGAAAGGCGGTTCTTTGTGCCAAAAAACGCCATGCTCTGGATACAGCAGCAAAGAAGCGGTCAAATTGAGTTGAGGGCAATCGCACCAATTATGGTACTTATCAGAGCCCCAAAAGTGTTTGGTGCTCGACAGGTTGCCTCGCTGGGGACTGCCGAGCACCTGAAGATGGCATCTTTTTGATTAAAATGTTTTAAATGTTTTTCAGGTGCTCGGCTGTCCCCAGATGCAGAGGTAGCGTAAAAGGCAAAATTGGCCTATATCAACGAAATTTAGATGAGATAGCCTTGGATGGTCGCTGCTCTCGACTTGATCTTGATACGAGAAACCCATAAGTTGTTTATGGGTTCTATGTAATCTTGTTATAGATAACCGCCCAAATGAACACATGACACTTCAGCGGATTTTCAGTTTCCCCTGATTCCTGGCGGCTGTAATGACATTTCTGTTGGCGGTAAACACCTGAATTCCGGAAACAGTGGCAAAGTCCCCATCATCGGTGATGACCTGAACGACGCTGTGGTTCTTCATTGATTCGAGAATAAAGAGATCGTAACCGTCCACTTTTTCTGTTTGAAAACGTGCAAGGGCGGCATTTGCCGTCTGATTATCAATTGTGGAAACAAGTGGGTCTGCAAGATTTACTACTTGACTCCAAGCGGACTGAATTTCGGTGATTACCTGGGTACGCTCACCGGGGAAGTTGTGCCGATACTCTTTGGTTCCTATTTGCCCATTTGTCCTTTCGTAAATTTCTCGCTCCGCTTTTTCGATCAGGTGTGTCAGTTCTGCAAGAGAAAGTCCCGATTGATAAATTCGGGCTCCGGCGGCAAGAGCTGCATTTGTGTAGGCGGGATAATTGGTTGTTTGGTACTGTATTGCTGACTGGCTGGCTCTGGTGTATGTCATCCAATACCAGACATTGGTATCCACAAGGAACGCGTCCTCCGCTCGTGGGGTATCTCCGGTGATGTCTACAACCTCCGCCTGAATAATATAGTTGACCGCCATTATTCCGACTCCTTGGCCTGTTGTTCCAGGATATCATCCACGATTTTCCGGTAATTGACATCGCCGTGATACCTGGCAGCGTTTTCAATAACCCGCTCGACAACCAGCTTTCCGGTTTCGTTGAGATTTTCAATTTGCAGTAGGCGCCGCAGGTCTTTTTCTGCAATGTCCTTTAAAAACTGGCCAATTGCAAAGTTGAAGAAGGGCGAGGCGAACTGGGCCACGCCGCCGAAATCCAGCGTGACAGTCTTTCCTGCCTTCAATGGCTCATGAATTCTATCATAAATTTTTTGCCCGTCCTCCTTGATAATGCATCGCGGGCCAATTTCATCTTTGATAATGATTTTCATTGTTATCTCCTTTTCAAAACGGCATACTACCGTTTGTTTCGTCCGCAAAGTGGTACAAGTTTTCGTCGCAACGCAGCGTGATGTGAAATACGGTTCCCTCAAAGGAAGTTGTTCGGTTTGTGAAGCGTTCGTCGTCCTTGTCAATTAGCGCATATCCTTCATTGCTATAAACTTCGAGCTTGCCTTGGTTGATCCGCACGAATTCCTTGAGCAGATCGAGTCCGAGGCCGCCCGGTTCTTCTTTTGGCTTGGTCGTGGTGCCGCGCTGAAATGCCCAGCGCAGGCAACCAGCGGCTGTCAACTGTTCGGCGCGCGGGTCGCTGCTCAGGAACTTACGCACTTTGGCCGGTATCCCCTGGCCAAAGTCCACGACCGACAAAACAAGTTCGTTATGTGTAGGAAAGTGCTGACCGCATGAAAATACGCCGATCTCTGATTCGCTGTGTTCAAAGGCATTATTGTATATTTCCCACATACGGCCAACGATAGCGTCTCGCAGACGCCTGCTGACATGCACCCATCCCCGGCCAAGCCAGGACAACACCAGGTAGTCCATGATGCCGTTTACATCCCGGCTCCTGTCCTCCCGGTAGGGGCTGGAATTACCTGTCCAGCCGGGAGAGGGATAACCAAAGGCCCTTGCAAATCCGTTTTGGCAGAGATTCGTCATCACAGCATTATT
>OFBC01000084.1_pt1 | contig 13646 bp, 16 predicted proteins | sample 1520411 | NCBI WGS metagenome assembly OFBC01 (sample SAMEA3696446, study PRJEB22514) | metagenome | biome: water; feature: marine; material: hydrothermal vent | place: Pacific Ocean | collected 2014-08-12 | depth 1521 m
TTGGTGAGTTTACTATTTCCATTGCATTTTTAGCTAATCGCAAATATGTTGACAATTTAAACAGCGAACTCATAAAATGGAACAATCTTTCAGTGGAAGCCATTGAGGCCGGAGACAAAGAAACATACAAATCATGTAATGATCAGGCCAATGAAATTTTCGGCAAGGTCTTCTTTCTCTCACTGGCGTATGCCGCATCATCACTCTGGCCTGCGCCATTCGCCCTCGCCTGGATGCAATACAGATTTCCCAACCTGGAATTGCCTCTGCCCTTCAAAATTCCTTTCCTTGGTGATAAGGTCGGTTATATAGCCCTTTTTATTCTCCTCTATATAACTGCTAAATATATTTTCACCTTCCTTAAACCCTACCTTCCATATTTCCGCAAAATTGACGCCATGTTAGCAGTTTATGAACAGGAACAGGCCAAAATGAAAAGTTTTGGCGATTTATTGGAAAAATCACTTGCCGAAAAAGAAAAAAAATTGTTATCGTAAACTATAAAATCTGTTTCTAAAGATTAGGGCAAAATTTAATCCGCCAACACAACTTAAAACCTCAAAAATTAAACCGCTTGCCGGAAAAATACGACAAAATACATTTTTTGTGTAAGTTTTACAAAACGGTAAGTCGTATTACTAAAACTTGAGGAGAAAAGATGATCTTTTCATGGATGCACCTGGCAATAATGATCTTCTTTTTGGCCGGAGTTATTTTTGCGACAGCACCAATTCTTGCCTCACTCTTAATAGCGCCCAAAGCCAAATCCCCGGCGCTTTTCCAGCCTTATGAATGTGGTATGTCCCCTCATGGGTCAGCATGGGTCAAATTTGGCATCAACTACTATTTTTATGCCCTGTTATTTTTGGCTTTTGATGTTGATGTCCTCTACCTTTTTCCTGTTGCAGTATTTTATCCGCAAAGTGCTGGCTTTATGCCTTTTTTTGAAATACTTATTTTTGTACTTATTCTTTTTGCCGCTATTATTTATTTCTGGAAAAAAGGAGTATTTACATGGCCCAGGCGGATCAAAGTTTAAGCTATGCCCATACTCAGGTAGATGGGCCCTTTATTCACCTTGAACTGGCTCAAAAGTTCGTGGATGTTTGCAGGTCCATGTCTTTATGGCCTATGACCTTTGGGTTGGCCTGTTGCGCCATTGAAATGATGGCTGTGGGCATGGCCAGATTTGATATTGCCCGGTTTGGGGCTGAAGTATTCAGGCCTTCGCCCAGGCAGTCGGACCTGATGATTGTAGCCGGGACAGTGTCTAAAAAAATGGCCCCAATGGTAGTCAGGCTTTATGAACAGATGCCTGCACCCAGGTATGTTATTGCTATGGGCAACTGCGCCATATCTGGAGGTCCTTTTTGTTTTAAAGGTCAATACGGCATTGTGGAAGGAGTGGACAAACTTATTCCTGTAGATGTCTATGTCCCTGGCTGTCCCCCCAGACCGGAGGGGCTTCTGGAGGGTCTTTTTAAATTGCAGGAAAAAATTACTGGTAAAAGATGGTGGCCAAAGCCATGAAAAACTTTTGCATTTCTCTGGACAAACTTATCCCGGCAGTAAAAGAGCTGGATAACCTGGGCTATTTTCTGGAAGATGTCTGTTGTGTTCACGTAAAGGAAGGCTTTGAACTGGTTTATCATTTTGACCATTGGGACAATCCAGGCCGTATTACTTTACGCACCTTAATTTCAGATGACCAACAGGCAGAAACCATCTCCCATATTTTCCCAGGGGCTGATTGGCATGAACGAGAGTGTTATGATTTCTTTGGTGTTCACTTTAAAGGTCATAAGAACCTTATCCCCCTGTTGTTGCCGCCAGATCTAAACGAACACCCACTTTTAAAAGACAAAAAAACACTGAAAGAGCTTTCACAGCTTTTACCAGAAGGTGAATGTTTCGTATCTGCACAGGATAACGAATTTGATAATTGGCTCAAGACGTTCAAGCAGGATAAATAAAAATGCTGGATTTTAAATTAGACGAAATAGAACAAAGCGGCGACTTCTATACGCGCAATTTTCAGCCCACACCAGAAGAAAATAAGCTGGTTTTAAACATGGGACCGCAACACCCATCCACCCACGGTGTTTTGCGGATCATCCTGGAAATAGATGGTGAATACATTTTAAGGGCTGAACCGGTTCTGGGGTATATCCACCGCATGCAGGAAAAGATGGCTGAAGTGAAGACCTATCCCCAATATCTGCCCAATATGGGTCGTGTGGATTATTTACATGCCCTGGCCTGGAATTGGGCTTATGTAGGTGCGGTGGAAAAACTCATGGGTCTCGAAGTCCCTGAACGAGCCGAGTATATTCGGGTTATTACCTGCGAACTAAACCGTATAAACTCACATCTCTTGTGGTGGGGAGCCTATCTTTTAGACCTGGGCGCTTTTACTCCCATTATGTATGCCTTTGCTGATAGAGAAATTGTCATGGACATTTTGCAAAGGATTACTGGCTCAAGACTTACCTATTGTTACTATCGATTTGGAGGTGTAAGCGCTGATATTGATCAAAAATTTATCGATGACACCAGAGAGTTCTGTAAATACATGCGCGGCCGCTTCCCCATCTATAAAGACCTGGTCACAGACAACATAATCCTGCGCAAAAGGGTGGAAGATATCGGCCATATTAGTTTGGAGACCTGTCGCAAGTATGGAGCTTCCGGCCCGGTCTTGCGTGGTTCTGGTAAACCCTATGATGTACGCCGGGCTGAACCATATTCTGTCTATGATCGCTTTGATTTTGAAATTCCTGTTTACGATGAAAAGGACGCCCTGGCCAGATATCTGGTGCGCATGGATGAAATGGAGCAGAGTCTGCGCATCATAGAACAGGCCCTGGATAGTCTGCCCGAAGGCCCCTATATTCACCCCAAAACACCCAAAAATCCCAAACCACCAAAGGGTGAGGCATATTTTGCTGTTGAAGGGGCAAGAGGGAAAATAGGAGTCTATCTGGTAAGCGACGGCTCAAAATCTCCATATCGCCTCAAGTTGCGCTCGCCTGGCTTTTCAAATTTAAGTCTTTTTGCTGAGATAGCCAGGGGTACTCTTCTGGCCGATGCTATGTCTATTTTAGGCAGTCTGGACCTTGTTATCCCGGAGATTGACCGATGATAAATTTACCTTTGCCTTTAATTCAGATATTGATTGGTTTAGTAGGGATCCTGGCCTTTGTAGGCCTAAATGGTCTGGTTTTAGTTTACCTGGAAAGAAAAATTGCCGGACATATTCAAAGACGGCCAGGACCTTTTGAAGTCGGACCCCATGGTATCCTGCAACCTCTGGCTGACGCAGTAAAACTCGTTGGCAAACAGTTAATTACCCCTAAAGGCGCAGATAGCGTACTCTACTGGGCAGCCCCCATTATCTCCTTTGCTCCTGCTATTGTCTGCTTTTTACCCCTACCTTTTGGGCCAAAGCTTACTAACATAGATATTAATGTTGGCCTGGTTTTAATTTTAGCTTTTACAGGATTAAATGTTCTGGCCCTGTGTCTGGCCGGGTGGAGTTCCCAGAACAAATGGTCCCTTTTGGGTGCAGCCAGGGATATTTCTCAGTCTGTAGCCTATGAAATTCCCCTGCTCCTTTCTGTTCTCCCTATCATGATGCTAAGTGGCAGTCTTAATTTATATGAAATATCTACTTCCCAGGGAGCGTGGCCCTGGCAGTGGCATATAATTTATCAGCCTCTGGGCTTCTTTATCTTCTTTATCTGTATCCTGGCAGAAACCAACAGAGCACCCTTTGATCTACCTGAAGCCGAAAGTGAACTTACCGCTGGTTTCCATACCGAATATTCAGGCATGGGCTTCGGACTATTCTTCCTGGCTGAATACTCCTACATGATAGTTGCCTGCGCCATGGCCTCTATTCTCTTTTTAGGAGGATTTAATGGTCCTATTGTCTCTGGTTGGTGGTGGTTCTTATTCAAAGTCTATGCCCTGCTTATAGTCATGATATGGCTGAGGTGGACTTATCCTCGTGTCCGCTTTGATCAATTGCTAAATATTTGTTGGAAGTGGCTCATTCCCTTGTCTTTGATTAATCTGTTAGTCACAGCCTTGTTTATTAAGTTGTAAGTCATATTAAAAACCAGGATTTTCTATGATGGTTAAAAAAATAGCACAAACTTTAACGGGTCTGTGGAGCCTGGTAGTTGGCCTCAGGGTTACCGGAAAAAACTTTTTTCAGCCCCAGATTACAGTACATTATCCACGAGAAAAGGTGGAATCCATCGAAGGGTATCGAGGTCATATAGAGCTTGTGCCCAAGGATAACGATCCCTTTACTGCCAGATGTATGGCATGTGGCTCATGTGCCAGGGTATGTCCATCTGGATGTATAACTTTGCACATAAAAAAAGTAACCGAGCCAGCGGTTTCAGCTAAAAAAGAGGATAATTCACAAAAACCGGAACAAAACAATCAGAAAGCCGCGCCTGCAAAAAAAACTAAAACCAAACGGGTGCTTGAGGCTTTTGAACTAAATTACAATTACTGTAGTCTATGCGGATTATGCGTCCAGAGCTGTCCTGCCGGGGGCTTACGCTTTTCAGATAACGTTTATCTTGCAGGGTTCTCTCGTAAAGAATTTGAATTTGATCTTCTGGCCAGAATGCGCGCTCAGAAGGAGGGAAAATAAATGCTTATCCTTGCATATATAATCTTAATCGGACATTTGGCGCTTATCGTCTGGGGAGGATTTATTACCGTGCTGGCCAAAAGTCTGGTCCGTGCCCTGACAGGGCTTATTATGACCTTGTTTGGCGTAGCAGGACTTTATTTCTTAATGGCGGCTCCATTTATTGGCCTGATGCAAATCCTGATCTATGTAGGCGCAGTAAGTGTACTTATTTTCTTTGCCATTATGCTCACTCAGGCCGCAAGTACAGGCGAAGAAGCACAAAAAAGACGCAAGGAAAAAATCAAATACGCACTTATGGCAGCCCTGTCACCCGCTATTTTTCTGGGGCTTGCAGTGATCAAGACAGCACCACCAGGTAATCTGACCCCGCAGGAAACCAGTGTAAAATTTTTAGGCCGTTTTTTGTTAGGGCCTTATGTTTTACCTTTTGAACTCATCTCCCTGGTCTTATTCGCTGCAATGGCAGGCGCAGTGCTTTTGGGCTTTGAAAAACGTATTCCTGCCACTGACGAGGAAACAAAATGAATCCATTAATTATTTATCAATTAACGGCAGTCTTCTTACTTTGTATTGGTCTTTTTGGCCTTGTCTGGAGGAGAACCCTCATTGGTATGCTTTTATCCATAGAACTCATGCTTAATGGTGCTGGCCTGAGCATTATGGCTGCAACGCAGCTTACTGATACAGCTAATGAATTGGGCCAGATCGGAACCCTCCTGGTCATGGGTATTGCGGCTGCTGAAGCCACTTTGATCCTGGCTCTTATTCTGGTTGTGTCTAAAAGGTTTGGCAAAATTGAACTTAGGAAACTAACCAGCTTACGAGGATAAAATGACTAAATTCATCACCTCAGGCATCATTCTTTTGCCTCTGGCAATAACCTTAGTAGCTCCATTTTTTATCTGGCTATTTAGAAAAAATATAAACTTACGCGAAACAGTCTCTTTTGTTGCGGCCACAAGCACCTTTGTTTCGGTATTATCTCTGGTTCCCAAAGTACTGAGCGGCCACATCTATCTCTACCACCTCTTTACGCTTCTGCCAGGCATCACTGTCAAATTCTGTGTGGATGGATTAAGTCTTATTTTTGCTGTCGTTGCCTCTTTTCTATGGATATTTGCCACCAGTTATAACATTGGCTATATGCGTTCTTTAAAGGAACACGCCCAGACCAGATATTATTTCTGTTTTGCCGTGGCTATTTTCGGGGCCATTGGCGTAGCTTTCAGCGCTAATATTTTTACACTATATCTATTTTACGAAATCATTACTATTTTCACCTATCCCCTTGTTGCTCACCATCAGGACGAAGATGCCTATACAGGAGCCAGAAAATACATCGTCTATTTAATGGGTACATCTAAACTTTTCCTGCTTCCAGCCATGATTATGACCTATGTTCTGGCTGGAACCCTGGATTTTCACCTTGGAGACATGGTTCATGGCATATTTCCAGCCACTGCTGATCCCATGTGGGTCACTGTAACTTATATTTTGTTTATTGCCGGTCTGGCCAAAGCAGCTATTATGCCCCTGCACAACTGGCTGCCCTCAGCCATGGTCGCGCCAACTCCTGTTTCTGCTCTCCTGCACGCAGTGGCAGTTGTTAAAGCCGGTGTCTTTTCTATCAGCCGGGTCATCCTTTCCGGATTTGGTATCCAGACTATGGACGCCTTAAATTTAGGTATTCCTACGGCTTATCTGGCAGCCTTTACCATTGTTGTGGCTTCAGTCATTGCCCTGACCAAAGATGACCTGAAAGCGCGGCTGGCCTACTCAACTGTCAGCCAGCTTTCATACATCATTATCGGCGTAACCATGCTCACTCCCATGGCCGTAACCGGAGGTCTGGCCCATATCGCCCACCATGCCTTTAGTAAAATCACTCTCTTCTTTGCTGCTGGTGCCATTTATGTTGCCACTCATTTAAAAAAGATCAGCCTTATGTCCGGTCTGGGGAAAAAAATGCCCTGGACCTTTGGCGCCTTTGCCATAGCATCTCTAAGTATGATTGGCGTACCACCGGTCTGCGGATTTGTCAGTAAATGGTACCTGGTAAATGGTGCAGTCGATATAAACAGGGTTATATTGCTTACGGCCCTTCTTCTAAGTACAGCTTTAAATGCGGGCTATTTTGGCCCCATTGTTTATAAGGCATTTTTTGAACAACCCAAGCCAGAAGTAAATATAACTGAATTTAAGGAAGCTCCGCTAACAATGGTTGTGCCTCTGACCATAACCGCAATGATTTCAGTATTGCTTGGCCTTTATCCTGAACCGTTTCTGCAATTCATCCGCATCATGATGAAATAATGGGGGACTGGCATCTTTTTGCGTAGCAAAAAGTGCCTGTCCCCCTTCAGATCACGGAGGAAACAAATGTCTAATTTGGGCAAACTCTTTGTCAAAGCCAGAGAAAACGTTTCTTTTTGGGGAAATATCTTCTATACTATTTTGTTTATTCTGGTTGTTCTAAACATCTTTATTATTCCCCATCATCCCCATTTTGAACTGGAAAAATTTCCTGGTTTTTGGGCCCTGTTTGGTTGTCTGGCAGCCATTGCCTTAACAAAAATCTGCAAAGGAGCTGCACACACTTTTTTAGGCAAAGACGAGGATTTTTATGACCGCAACTAGCTTTATCCACCCCAGTTTATACTTTATTGGCTTAAGCCTCTTACTCTGCTTCTGGCGAGGAACCAGTTTTAAGTATCTTTTACCTATTCCAGGCATCCTTGCCATAATCAGCGTCTTGTTTATGCAAAACGGCCATTATCTGGAGTTTGACTATCTTGGCGTCCATTTGACCATGGGCCGGGTTGACGAACTATCCATTGTCTTTGCCCATGTCTTTGCCATCCAGTCCATAATCGGTTTTATCTACTCCTTTCATGTCAAGGACAGGGCGCACCACATTGCAGCGGCCATGTATGTTGCTGGCGCATTCGGAGCCACCTTTGCCGGAGACTATCTCACCCTGTTTATTTTCTGGGAACTCATGGCTGTTGCCTCCACTTTCCTTGTCTGGTTAAACCGGGTCCAAAAATCAATTGATGCAGGTTTCCGCTACTTTATTTTTCACACAATAGGTGGTCTTTTCCTCCTTGGTGGACTGCTCTTACGCTATAAAATGGTGGGCAATTTTGATTTCGTTCCCATTGATCCTCACCATGCCTCTATCTTTGATTATCTGATTTTAATCGGTTTTGCAGTTAATGCTGCTGTTGTGCCGTTACATGCCTGGCTGCCGGATGCCTACCCTGAAGCAACCATTACAGGCGCTGTGTTTATGAGCGCTTTTACCACTAAAACAGCCGTTTATGTTCTGGCCAGAGCCTTTTCCGGTTTTGAAATTCTGGCCATTGCAGGCACCATCATGGCTATCTACGGTGTTTGTTATGCAACAATAGAAAACAATGGACGCCGTATTTTAGCCTATCACATTGTATCACAGGTAGGTTATATGGTGGCAGGAATCGGTATTGGCACGGCCATGACTATAAATGGGGCCTGTGCGCATGCCTATGCCCATATTCTTTACAAGGGACTTTTATTTATGAGTACAGGCACCCTTTTGTATGCCACAGGGACGATCAAACTTAGTGAACTTGGAGGGCTTGTTGAAAAACTCCCTGTCGTCTTTATCTGTTATATGGTCGCAGCGGTCTCCATTTCCGGCTTTCCCTTGTTTTCCGGCTTTGTAAGCAAAACAATGGTCATAGCCGGAGCTGCTGAAGACCATCATACATGGCTGGCTCTGGGGCTGGAACTTGCAGCAGTGGGTACATTTCTCTCTGTAGGTCTGAAGCTGCCTTATTTTGCTTTTTTTGGACCCAAAAAAGCCAGAGTGGAAGTCAAACCCATTCCCAAAAATATGTATGTAGCCATGTATATTGCCAGCTTCTTATGTTTCTTTATCGGTATCTATCCGAACTTCCTCTATCATCTTCTCCCCTTTGAGGTCGAATATGTGCCCTATACGAGTTGGCACCTCATGCAAAGCTTTCAACTGCTGGCATTTACCGGCCTGGGTTTCTATATTATGCGCAAAAAACTTACACCAGAGGCCAAAATCAACCTGGATTTTGACTATTTTTACCGCTTGTTTGGTCGGGCGTTTTTGGCCTTTTGCCGGCGTCCGGTCGAAGCCGTGGATAATATCTGGACAGAAGTTTATGCCCGCATTGGTTTAAGGGGGTTGATGGGTACTGCCAAAGGCGCAGCCACTTTTGACCGCGAAGACATTGATCGCGCGGTTGACGGCATTGCTTATTCAATGATGCGGCTGGGTAAGAATATCACCCGTATCCAGACAGGTAATATCCAGGACTACCTGGCTACAGCAGCCTTTATAGCCCTGATAATCTTTGCGTTGGTATTCTTTGCCTGAATTTAGTGTTTGTGTTGGGACAGGACAAACTAAAATTACTGACACAACCTGCTAAATACTAAAAAAATTACGGAGCATAAAGCTTATGAACTCAACCTGGCCTGTTTTGACCAGCCTTATTGCCTTTCCTTTAGTTGGCGTGTTGATCCTGGTCTTTGTTCAAAAAGAAAAGTGGGTCCGGATACTTACCCTGATCTTTGGAATCATCGAAATAATCCTGGCCTTACCCCTGCTCAAATTCAAACTCGGCTCAAGCGCGTTTCAGTTTCAGGAATTTCATCCCTGGATTACCCAGTGGCATATTAACTACAGTCTCGGGATAGATGGCATAAGCTATCTCATGGTTCTGTTGACAGTTGTCCTTCTCCCTCTTTGCGTACTCTGTTCCTGGACCTATATTGGTCAAAGAATCAAGGAATTCCACATCTGTCTGCTCCTGATGACATCTGCCTGTATAGGCGTGTTTGTGGCATTAGATTTTGTTCTTTTTTATATCTTCTGGGAAGCAATGCTTGTGCCCATGTTCCTGCTTATTGCAATTTGGGGCGGGCCAGAACGCAAATATGCCTCTATTAAATTCTTCATCTATACACTGGCTGGTAGCACCTTGCTTTTAGTCGCTATGATTGCCTTTTACAAACAAGCTGGCACCTTCTCAATTCCTGATTTAATAGCTGCTGACTTCTCATTTAGATTCCAATTCTGGGCTTTTCTGGCCATGGCCATTGCCTTTGCCATCAAGGTGCCAATGTTTCCCTTCCACACCTGGCTTCCAGCTGCCCATGTCCAGGCCCCAACCGCAGGCTCAGTACTTCTGGCCTCAGTACTTCTTAAAATGGGCACATACGGATTTTTACGCTTCTGCCTCTCCCTGACACCTGCAGCAAGTGTCTATTTTGCACCCATGATGATCGCCATTTCCATTGCCTCCATCATCTATGGGGGATTGGTGGCGCTGGGCCAAAAAGATATGAAGAAACTGATTGCCTACTCTTCTGTGGCCCACATGGGTTTTGTCACTTTAGGAATTTTTATTTTTAATTTACGCGGCGCAGAAGGCGCGCTCATGCAGATGCTCAACCACGGCATTACCACTGGCGGTCTGTTTATGCTTGTCGGAGCCATTTATGAACGCAGCCACAGCCGGGATATATCAGCCAATCAGGGTCTGAGTAAATTTTTACCTGCATACCTATTCTTCTTCGGCCTGTTTTCCCTATCTTCTCTGGCCTTTCCCGGAACCAACAGCTTCGTAGGAGAGGCTTTAGTCCTTATTGGCACCTTTAATAAAAATATGGTCATGGGACTGTTAGCCATTCCAGGCGCTCTTTTAGCTGCCGCCTATATGCTAAGACTTTTACAAAAGCTTGCCTGGGGAGAACCAAGCGCAGCAGGAGCGCAGGAGTGGAAGGATTTAAATTTAAGAGAATGGATATACCTCCTGCCCCTGGCTATTCTGGTCATCTACCTCGGCCTGGCCCCAGGCCTGGCTTTAAAAACAATGGATGCTTCTCTGATACAAATATTAAATTATGTGACAAAATAACCAGTTAACCAATAACCCAACAAACTAACAAGGAGCATGGCCTTGAACTTGAAACTGCAATTTCTTTTACCTGAACTTTATCTTTTGGCCATAATTTGTATCCTCTTTGTCCAGAGCATCAGCAACAATTTAAAGGATAAAACAAAATGGCTGCCTTATGCTGCCTTTGCTGGTATCTTTGTGACCATATTCTCTTTTGGACAAAATGGATATATGCTCTACAACACCTATAAAATTGATGGACTATCCCAATTTTTTAAGTTCGTCATTTTCTTAGGCTTTGCTATTTGTACGGCCAATGCCAGCCAGAATAAAACAATAAAACAAGAACACCTTGCCGACTACTTCTTCTTTATGGCCCTGAGCACATTTGGTCTTGTTATTCTCTCAAGCACAGTGGAATTGTTTTCCATCTATGTTGCTCTGGAACTGGCATCGTATAGTCTGTATGTGCTTATCCCTTTAAGGAATAAAGAAGCCAGGGCTGCTGAAGCAGGCATTAAATATGTCCTTTTTGGAGCCGTGGCTACAGCTCTTGGCCTTTACGGCATTTCCTATATTATTGCCGGTCAGCACACTACTTTTATACATGCCCTGGCCAGCATGGACTGGTCCTGGACAAGAAATCCCATGCCTCTTATTGGTTTTGGGCTTTTCTCGCTGGCTTTTTTATACAAACTGGCCCTGTTCCCCTTCCATTTCTGGTGTCCTGACGTCTATCAGGGCACAAGCAATGAAACAGCAGCCTTTGCCGCCACAATGCCCAAGTTGGGAGCAATTGTAGTCTTGATCAGGATCATGGCCATGATGCCTGGAGACGAGGTAAAAACCATAATAGCTATCTTTGCTGCCTTTTCTATGACTATAGGGAACCTGGCCGCGTTAAACCAAAAAGATATAAAAAGACTGCTGGGCTATTCCAGTGTCTCCCACGCCGGATACATCATGCTCGGTCTTGTTTCCGGAACAGCTTATGGCCTGTCAGCAGCAGCCTTTTATGGCCTGGTGTACATGCTTATGAATCTGACTATTTTCTGGGTTATCACACGCCTGTCCTCATCCGGACGCAATATTTATGTTGATGATCTCAATGGCCTGTATCACTCCTGCCCTGCCCTGGCCTTTGTCCTGGCAGTAGCTGCCTTTGCCCTGGTGGGACTTCCCCCTACAGCCGGATTTGCCGGCAAACTATTTCTACTTGGCTCTGCATGGGGGCAAAATTTTAATTGGCTGGTCATAGTCGGAGCAGTTAATACTGGTATTGCTATTTACTACTATCTAAACCTTGTCCGCCATGCCTATACTGTAAAAGAAGTGGCTGCCATAAAGTATGATCTGTCCCCTTCAAGCACTGCCCTTGCCCTGCTTTTATCCCTTGGTGTCCTTTACCTGGGAATCATCCCTCAGGATATCTTTAACTGGTTAATGAAAACCAGTCAGATCATACTCTCCTAAAAAAGAAATGCATGTAAAAGGAACAATTAAGGAACAAGGGACAGGAGGGATGAAGGCAATGAAAAAAGAACAAAAAACTTCAAGAGCTTCATGCTCTTCATGGTAAAAATAAAGAAATGAAAAGAGAATTTAGCAAATTGTCGAATGAAATAATCGGGGCTGCCATTGAAGTCCATAAACAGCTTGGCCCCGGGTTGCTGGAATCAACTTATCAACACTGCCTTGCTCATGAATTTACGCTACGCCACATCAATTTTGAGATAGAATATCCTTTGCCGGTTGAATATAAAGGTGTGCGGCTTGATTGTGGATATAGAATTGATCTTCTCGTGGAGAATAAGATTATTCTTGAGTTGAAAAGTGTGGAGCAGATAAAAGGCATACACGAAGCGCAGCTTCTTACATATATGAAATTGGCAGACATAAAGCAGGGATTCCTGATAAATTTCAATGTAAAACTGCTAAAACAAGGTTTGAAAAGTTTTGTTCTGTAATATTTACCATGAAGAACATGAAGGTAATGAAGAAGAACAAAAAACTTCAAGAGCTTCATGCCCTTCATGGTAAAAATAAAGGGCGAGAAATGTTACACAAACACCGACCCGGCAGATTCTGGTGGGCAAGATGCCTGACAAAGAGAGCTATTTTCTTTAAAATTATTTTTTATCAAATCTATAGCTTCTGGAATACGTTCGATAAGTCTTAATAATAAATCCATAGATTTGCTTTGAACCGATTGTCCAGCCTCATATCTTGCAAAATTTTTTTCACCAACACCTAATAATCTGGCAAATTGGACTTGTGTATAGCCAAATGATGTTCTTATCCGTTTAATTTCTTCAGAAGTAAGCAATCCATCTATTTTTCGTCTTTCATCTGTTAAGATTTTTTCAATTCTTTTTTCTTCCTTTTTTTCATATAAACCATCTCTACAGTTTTCACAATAATATATTGTACAATTAGGAACTACTATTTCCTTGCCTTTGTACTTAAATGTCTCATCCCTGGTGATTCTCTTTAGTGTACCTACTTCACAAATAGGACATTCCATTCCATCTTTTAAAGACATTTTACCCCTCCAACAAATTAGTATCTTCTTTAAATGATAAAACCAGCAATGTTTCACCATCAAAGGATACAATTTTTAGTTTTATATATAATTTTATTCCTTTTGCCTCTATTTTATAAACATCCTGCCAACTCTTATTGTTTTTATTGTCAGACACTGCGTGGTAAAAGTTTTTTTGTTCCAGGCTATACACGACATCAATAATTTCTGTTCGAGAAAACCCCAGTTCGTTTGCTGTTGTATTGGCTATATGAGTAATTTTGACTTTATCTTTCCTTATTAAATCCCGAATTTTTTCAAGTGGATACACTCTTGTGGGACGGTTCGGTGGTCTCATAAATCAGTCCTTGAGCAGGTATCATTATGATACTTTCTGAATGAAAGTCAAGCCACTTTTTTTGTTTTATGTATCTAACAAGAGGCTAGTGTCAATGGCCAAAAAATCTAATTGCCAGGTTTGGGTGCATCCGCTGGTAGCGGGATAGTCATTAACTGTCAGAGTTGACTTACCGCT
>OFBC01000087.1_pt1 | contig 13312 bp, 15 predicted proteins | sample 1520411 | NCBI WGS metagenome assembly OFBC01 (sample SAMEA3696446, study PRJEB22514) | metagenome | biome: water; feature: marine; material: hydrothermal vent | place: Pacific Ocean | collected 2014-08-12 | depth 1521 m
CGAACATAAAGAAAAATATTATATTTTGCAGCTTCCAGTGGCACAATCTGGAATCCACGGGCAATAAGGTTTTCTTCTATGAGGGCCTTAAGACGGTCAGCAATGCCAAAAGGGGTGGCGTCTCTTATTTCGACATATACCCCGTCACCTGGCCTGCCATGAGCAATTAAGGGGTAGGGATTATCAACTGAAATTTTTAGCTCTTTATATTCTATTTTGGCCCGCATTGCAGTATTGATCCCGCAGGCCTGGAGAAAAAGGCAGAAGATCAACAAAGAAAACAGGGAAAGTTTTTTGTGTTTTCTAACCATTTTAATCCTCTTTTGTTTTAACATTCAGCGGTTTTGATTATCACAAAAGTTTACGGATTCAGGTTCTTCTCATTTTAAAAGTCATCGCTACTTGCCAGTTCAGACCAGAACATGCTGATTGCTTTATTATTAAGTTGCTGAAAACAATCAATTAATTTTTGTAGTGTAACAAATGGCCCTTCTCCTCTGGGATGGCTGAATTCTCTCTTGCCAGTTAAAGGGTATTGTTTATCAAAAATAATTATATCATGTAATACATCAAAAACAATAAATCTGTCAATAAATTTCATTTCAAATGCCTTGTCACGTTTTGCAAAGGCACCATAGATAGGAATAAGCGCTTTGGCCATATTGCGTCCAATTTTATTGTCAAAGGTGATTTTCAGGTTGCCACACCAGGCAACAATTAAAAAACGTGCATTTTGTTGTCTGGCTTCCTTCAGTAATGGCTTGAGGTTATATTCTTCAAGATTAAGGACAGGACTGCTAGTCACCAGGCAATGAAAACCAATTTTTTCAATGGAATCAGCAAGCTGGCGTTTAAAAATTATACCCCAACCAAAATTGATTATTTTTACTCCCAGCGCGTTTTTGACAACAGTGCCTATTTGTTCTGAATCCTTATCATAAAATTTTTCTCCTATGCTTCTGAGCATTATGGTGGAATTGTTTGTGTCAATTTGAGGAATAGTACCATTATAAGCATAATCAACCTGTATTCTTCTGGTGGCACAACCACAGACAAGAAAAATGAGCAGTAAGAAGAAAATAACGGATTTGTAATTTTTCCCTGGCATTTTTTTCTCCTTATATTTTTTATAAATTATGGATCAGGCGATTTCCTTGCCTTCGACCAGATAAATCCAGCCTTTGATGATCCGGTAGATATACCAGATACCCGCAATAATGCCTACTATCATGCCTATTCCATAAAAGAATGTAATAGCTGTCAGGATAAATGCTACCACAGACCACCAGAAGGTTTTGATTAACCAGTTAAGGTGGCTGAAATAAATAGTTCCTCTGGCATCCTTGCGTTTAAGATAAGCGAGAATAAGGCCAAACAGACTGGTCAGACCTGTTAAAAGAGAGACAGCAAAGAGAATATAAGCTGCCCACGTGAATTTTTTGATAATTTCCTGGTCTGGTGTTTGAGAACCTCCCTGCGTTGCTTCCATAAATTTTCCCTCCTTGAATGGTTTTATAATTTTTGCCTCTATCTAAATAACAATCACAGGAGGGAAAATCTTACACTTTTTTTACACAGTTCGTTTATTTTTCAAAAATTTTTCCACCAACCCGGCAATAAGTTCAGACTGATCCAGGATGGGCAAAGGGATTTGCAGCAATTCTGATTTTGTGGATGATTGGGCTATATTGACACAATGAGTGGCCCTTATGCCTCCTCGCACAAGCACAGGAACGGCAAAGCGGCCAAAGTTGGTTCTGGCTTCAGCCATGATTTCATTGCGTACCTTTTGAAAATACCCTTTTTCCACGCCCAGCTTGCAGGATATGCCAAGATATTGATGTTCCCAGACAAGTGCCACGTCAATTTCTGTTCTGAAGCTTTCTGATTTTTTCTTTTTTGGCCAGTCCCATTTTATGCCTACTGCCAGATCAGTTATTTTATCCCTGCCTGCCCGTAAAAAGGCAGCAGCAACAATAGGCTCCAGCCAGTGGCCTGTGTCAGGCTTTGACTTAAGAGTGCCGGTCAGTGGCTGATGGCCTTTTAGGTGTACTAAAAATTTCAGCTTTTCGCGTTCAGAGTCGACATTTGTACATTTAAGAGTGCCATTTTTGGCACACAACACAAGATTTTTTTGCCAGCCCCGCCTGGGAAAATATTGTCCTTCCGCGGTATAACTGGCTATAAATTTTGTCATAGCAGTTAAAAAATTCATCTGTCTGTCTATATCGTCTTTAGTAAATTCAACACCCTGAAGAGCGCCGCCACTTACATAACCCTGAACTATGAGAGGCGCGGAGCTATAAGGTATTTTTTCATTATCATTATATAAATTTAATGATACTAGTTGATCAGTTCTTAATGAATAAAGTTTTGGCCCTGCTAAAGTGCCTAATGTAAAACTCTGCCCTTTTGTTCCTGGCGTTACATTGACGATCCATTGTTTTTTTTGGAGTAACTTTTCAAGTTGTTCCTGATTTATAATCTGACCCCACAAAGTACATGGCCAGAATGTGACTTTGCGAACAGGAATATGGCCACTTTCTATCATTTTCTTGATTCTGGCAGCCAGGTAAAGAATTGTTTCAGTCTTTGTATCTATCAGCAAAATAAGTTCTTCTGGCTTGTGAGTGAAAATAGTGGTGAGTGTTGCTGCTGGATCACTGCCCAGAACAGTCAGTAAGCCCTGACCAGACCAGTATCTGGTTTTGAGTTGCTGGATTTGGGAGAGCTGGCTGACCTTTTTTCTGGCTCCTTGTACCTCATAAACAAGAGGCTCCATGTTGTTCAAGATTAATTTCTGTTCCTTGAGGCGAGGAGTAAAATTTGATGCGTTTTGAGACAGGCTTTTTTCCCAATCAGCAATGCATTGATTCAGGCTGGCATTTTTTTGTTTAAGAAATTTTGTTTTGATGCCATATAAATTGAGACGTTGGGAGGTTGGTGAGTCATTTGTAACGGCTGTTATGTCCAATGGGATGGTGTTTAATAACCTGGATGCCTTACGGAGAGCCTCCAGATTGCGTGCCTTAAAGAGGATTTCTTTTCTTTCTTCATCTGGATTTAAAGTTACTGTTACAAGGCCATAGAGAAGGCCATATTGTTCCTTGCATTGCTTAATTGGAAAGGAATAATCTTTATAATATAGAACAATATCATTTTCGATCCGAACATTATCTGATTTTCTTTATTAGTCTTAACATCATATAGTTGTAACAGATGTTTAAGACCGATATTACATTTTTTTATTTTTTTGTCTTCGTTAATTAAATAAAGATGATTGTGATCACCATAACAGATATGGATGTTATCGTTTTTTTTGATCCCTGCTCCCATTCTGGCAATGGCAAAATTCAGCCCGGGCGTAATATCCAGGAAGATAATATCTTCAGGAGTGAAACTGTTAAAGATGTCATTAAATCGATCAGGCAGGTGAGGTGAATAGATATTTGTTTCTTCAATGTGGACTTTTATGTTTGAATCAAGAGAATGAAAAAAAGATTTTAACTTTGATGCCCTGTGGGATGTCCTGTTGCTGGGAAGAAGATAAATTCTATCCAGGTGATATTCGCAATGAATTGTTTTGGCTGCCACAGCTATTTCAGATGGCGAGTTGCCAACCAGAGAAATATAGATATTCATAAGTTCTCCGTTATTGTTGCCGCATAACCTATTGGATTTTATTGATCTGTTCCTTAAACTCCTGTAAGGAATCAACCCTGATAGCCAGTCTGTGCAATGCCTTTAAAATATCTTTGTCAATAATAGCTTTAATTTTACCAGATATGTCCGGGTCAGGAAGGCCAAACCGTTCCATCAGGGTGTCCATTAGCATTTCCTGTGCACCAAGAATTATACCCTCTACGCGTCCTTCCATACGTCCTTCCATACGTCCTTCCATACGTCCTTCCATACGTCCTTCTATACGTCCTTTTTCTATCCATTTTTGCATAAGTGTTGGCATGATTTCCTCCATGTCTATTTGTTGAATTGCTTTTTGAATATCTTGTTCTGTTATTTTGTCAGTTGTGCTGGCAATATAAGTCAGGAGTGTTTCTATGTATTCCAGTGCTGTGTTGCTTTTAGTCAGATCTTTAAACAAAGAAAAGATTTTGTTCAGATGTTTTGCAGGCTCATGGCCTGTGATATATTTCAGGGCCATTAAGGTTGCCTGAAGAATAACAGTGCCTTTGATTTCCTGGTCACTTCTGGCTGAAAAGTCATAAACAGTGTATTGAAAATCAGGAATAAAAGGTTTGAGTGCTGGATCAGGAAGATGAAAAAGGGATATAAAATCAGTGCGTACATGCCATTTGTGTTTACCATTATAAATAACCAGAGGAATAATGATTGGCAAGGGCAGGGGATTTTTTTGTTTAAGATAAAGCTCCCAGATTCTGACCATGTATCTGAGCAATTGTAGAGCAATATCCTGCTCGCAGGTGCGTTTGTGTTCAAACAAGAAGTAAATAAAGCAAGGGGTGGATTTGATATTGGTCTGGTATAGGATATCAGAATAGTGATAGCGCAGGTCTTTGTCAACAAAAGAGTCTTTGCAAATGGTAAGCATATCCAGGTCAAGCAGGTTCAGGATATGTGCAGGCAGATAGCTTTGAAGAAAGCTGGCAGCATGTTCTTTGTCAGAAAATACCTGCCTGAATAAAGAATCATGGGGAGTAGGTGTTTGTTGTTGCATGGGAATAAAATAAGTTAAAAGCTGGTGGAAGGCAAGAGCTGGAAATGGGGAATGGGGGAACTGTAGGGGCAGATTCCATATCTGCCCCTTTAATTTTTTTGGCTCTTCAGGGTTTACTGTGAAGTTAGTGGGGGGTGCATCCGCCAGTAGCGGGATTGTTGATTTTTTTAGTATCAATCATTATCTGCATGTTCCATTTTCTTTTTTTTCATTCTTCCAATTGTATTATTTGGCTGTAGCTATCACTCTATCCCTTTTTCTATATTTCTTCTCACTCTTTCAAGAAGTCTGTCACTTAACCAAAATCCTTTAGCTCTAAGCTCGTATAACTTTCTCATCGGGTCATCTATAATGCCTTTTCGCCATGCCAACTCAACAATCCCAATAGTTCCCAATATTTTTAGATCAATTTCTCTGGCAAATAAGCGTGGCTCTTTATTGTCGAGCAGAACTAAATCTGCTCCTATTTCACCGGCCAAAACAATTGTCTCCGCTTCTCCCCTGTCCAGAATGGCCTGAAGAAGTTTCACTTCCTTTCGATTGGCAAGTGCTTTTATTTTGATCCAATCTCCACATGCCTTTTCAATTGTATCCGCTCCAATCTTGCCAGATCCTTTCACTACCACTTCATTATATACTGCTTCAGGGATAATAATTTCTCTCCATAAAAATTTTAAAATTTCTAAACAGTCTATCTTGCAAAGACCTATTAATGGAGAAGCGTTTGAAATAACAGTAACCATTACATAACTTCCTGTATCGTTTCCATATCCTCTTCGTATTCAGCAATATCATAATGCAAAGGCACTTTCTTCTCTCTTAAAAGTGCCAAAAAGTCCCATACAGACATACCTGTCCATTCTCTGGCCTGACCAAAACTAAGCATCCCCTGCTGAAAAAAATAAACAGCTAGCTCTTTTGTGATTACGTCCCCCAGTTCATTCCTCGCAACACCTAAAACTCTCATTATTTTGTCAGATATAGATATCTTACATTCTATGTTCATTTGGCCCTCCATAGGTTGCTTAAAACAAATTAACTTTTCATTAGCTTAACATTTTTGTAAAAGAATGGGAGGACATCAGCATCAGCAAACAGTGTTGGCCATCAGCAAGTCAATATGCTGAATCAATTAGAACCTGTTATGTTTGAAAAGAAAAGAAAGATGTTGGCCATCAGCAAGTCAATATGCTGAATCCTAGCTTTTTTCTTCATCTCTAAAAAATTCCCCTTCATCCTTCAAACTCCATCTTTTCTCAAATTCAAACATTTTGCAACCTCTTTAGCGAATACACTCCTGCATCTCCAATTACACGCACAAATTGACGCTCTCTCTTTGAACCCAGAAGCCCCTTTATCTCCTCAAACACTTCCCGCACAAATCTCTTGCTGCCCAGCACTCCCGCGTCCGTAATAATCATTATTTGCATGTCCCATTTTATCAATAATTCAACATTCAACATTGCCTGCAAAAAGGGACTTTTTGCAGGCGACTCTTTTTTATCCTACTTCTTCCATTTTCGCATTAGATAAATTCAACACTCTTGCCTGAGCGACATCCAGTAAGGAATCCCGAATAAAAGAGCTTGCCTTCAAAATTTCTATACCAATCAATTCGCCCTTTTCATTTAGCTCCGCTGTGATATTTGGACTTAACTCAACGCTACCTGCCTCTTTTTCATCAGTAATGACCAGATGCAAAATGTCCTCTTCTTTGAAATAACTCATTTTTAGCTTATTCATGCTTAAACCTCCCCGTCTTGAGTCGAAAGTTTATTTGTTGCCGAGTGGTTGTATGAATGGTGATTGGTATTACCTCAGACCCCTTTTCTTCATAAGGAATCAGAACCAGCCTATCATTATGTCTTCCCACTACGATCATCCTCTGGGTTATTGTATCAAAATATCTCTCTGTGGAATAGCGCAATATGTCCTCAATTTTGGGCAGATCAAAGCCTCTTAAATTGGCTCTGTACTTCATGTAATTGGTCCAAACAATGGAAAGCTTCGTCAGCCTATTCAAATCTGTCTCCACATTTCATAGTTGTTAGGTGTCAGATTTCGTTTCGTTGTAACTGATTTTACAAAAAATAAAGTCAGTGTTTGTCAATGAATAGATCGAAAATTATTAGCCTATCCCCACTTTTTGCTTTCAGGAGTCGCATGCAAGAAGTCGAAACTCGCAATTTGTTGCGTTTCGGATTTCGATATTCGGATTTCGAATTTCTCAACTTTTGGAACTCCGAAAGTTGAGTTAAACCTCAATAATAAGAGGGATAACCACAGGATCCCGGCCCAGTATTTTGCGAAAAGAGCGGCGCAATGAGGAACGGATACGATCTTCAAGTTTTTTGGTCTGTCCAGGAGGAATGTTTTCAAATACATCCAGCACAATGCACCTGGCGTCTTCCAGGATATGGGAGAATTGTTGCTCAAAGATAAAACCTTTGGACATCAGATTTGGCTCCATAATCAGTTCGCCAGTCTCTCTTTCAATAACCAGAACCACAATAACCAGCCCCTCACCTCCCAGAATCTGCCTCTCTCTAAGCACAGTATGGCCAACATCTCCTACACCTTTTCCATCCACAAGAATGGGCTCAGCATAGACATCTTCTTCCAGACGAATGGAATCTGTAAACAATGTAAGGGGCTGACCATCCTCTAATATAATAGTCCGTTCTGGAGCCACCCCACATTCCTGAGCTAACTGGCAATGTTTGACCAGATGTCTGTACTCTCCATGCACAGGGAGGAAAAATTTAGGCTTTACTGTGTTTAGCATAAGCTTTAGCTCTTCCCGATGGGCATGTCCTGAAGCATGAATGGCCCTGACATTTTCATATAAAACTTCCGCGCCCAACCGGTACAGATTGTTGATCACCCGGGTTATGGCCATGGAATTGCCAGGGATAAACCTGGAGGACATAATCACTGTATCTCCTTTGTGCACTTTAAGCTGCCTGTGTTCTCCAAGGGCCAGACGGGACAGGGCCGATAGCGGCTCGCCCTGTGAGCCGGTGAGCAAAAGCACTATCTGTTCATCTTTTAATCCAAGAACTTCTTCCAGGTTGCCATAATTTTTTTCAGAATGACGTAAAAAACCAAGTTCTGTGGCAATATCTATATTGACAGACAGACTTTTACCGCTAACTGCTACTTTTCGTCCAAACTCCAGTGCCAGATCAAAGACCTCCTGGATACGCTGGATATGACTGGAAAATAAAGTAACCAATATCCGTCCTTTAGCCTGTGCAAATATGTTCCGCAGCGACTCTTTTATCTCTCTTTCTGTCAGTGCAAAACCATCGCGCTCCACATTGGTGGAATCAGAGAGTAAAAGCTTGGCTCCTGGGGCTGAAAAACGGGCAAAGGCTTCCAAGTCTGTAAAGTGGCCATCCAGAGGATGACGATCAATCTTGAAATCTCCTGTATGCACAATCCTGCCTACAGGAGTCTCTATACCCAGGCCAAAGCCTTCAATAATGGAGTGACACACGGGGAAAAAATGAAATTTAAAATCTCCCAGAACTAATTCTTCCCCCCTGGAAACCGGGGTCAGCTGGACATACTCCAGTAAGCCATATTCTCTAAGCTTGTTCTCCACCAGACCAAGGGTAAAGCGCGAACTAAAGATAGGCGCGTCAACATAGGGCATCAGCCAGGGCAAAGCGCCAATATGATCTTCATGACCATGGGTCAAAACTATGCCCTTTAGTTTGTCTTTTTTCTGGATAATAAAATCCAGACGGGGAATAACCACATCAACGCCAAACAAAAAATCTTCAGGAAACATTATCCCGCAATCAATTACAACCATGGAGTTTTCCGTCTCCAGAACCATACAGTTGAGTCCTATCTCGCCCAGGCCTCCCAGAGGAGTTAATGTAACAAATTTATCTCCAGTACCCATTTATATCTCCGTTTTTTTAAATTTACCCCTTTTACCCCTTAATCCTTACCCGACCATTTTGCAACTGCCAGACAAAAAAAGCCCTCCTGGGAGGGCCTTTTTTGAGCAAAACTTTTAGTGCCAGACCCTGAATCCGTGAACTTTTGTTATAATTTCATCCGCTGTACCGGTGCTTATATTTTAGCCAGATGAACTCAGGTAAGTTCACGGATTCAGGCCAGACTATTACCCTTCGCCTTTTTTACTCTCTTCAATGACCTTCTCTGCAATAGGCGGCGGGCACTCTTCGTAGTGATCAAACTCCATGGTGAAAGTACCCTGTCCGCCGGTCATGGAACGCAAATCAGGTGCATACTTGAGCATTTCAGACATAGGCACGTGTGCCCTGATTTCAGTAATGCCCTTGTCTGAATCAGAACCCTGTACCTTGCCTCTTCTGCTGGAAATATCACCAATCACATCGCCCATGAATTCATCCGGCACATAAACCGTGACATTCATTATTGGTTCCAGAAGAACAGGTTTACACTTTTCAACTGCCTTTTTAAAGGCCATTGAACCAGCGATTTTAAAGGCCATTTCAGATGAATCCACGCTGTGATATGAACCATCATACAGGGTGACTTTAAAATCTACTACCGGATAGCCAGCAATAACCCCTTTTGCTGCTGCCTCCTGAATACCCTTGTCCACAGCGGGAATATACTGTTTAGGAATGGCTCCGCCCACAATCTGGTCCACAAACTCATAACCTGCGCCGCGGGGCAATGGTTCAAGCCTGATCCAGCAATCACCGAACTGTCCCCGGCCACCGGTCTGTTTTTTATAGCGTCCCTGAACCTCAGCCTTGCCTTTTATGGTCTCTCTATAAGGAATTTTAGGTGTTTTTAGAACAATACCCACCTTATACCTTCTTCTGGCCTTTTCCACAGAAAGTTCAATGTGCAATTGGCCCATGCCAGAAAGAAGGATATCTCCGGTTTCATCGTTGCGGGTAAGGGTAAGGGTTATGTCTTCGTCCAGAAGTTTTTGCACTGCAACAAAGACTTTATCTTCCTCACCCTTTTCCTCAGCAGCCAGAGCATAGGACAGAATGCACGGCGAAATTTCAGGTTTTTTGAGCACAAACGGAGCCTTTTCATCACACAGTGTGTCGCCTGTGGAGGTACTTTTAAGTTTGGCCACAGCCACAATGGCCCCCGGGCCCACATCATCCTTGACCGGAATTTGTTTTTTCCCTTCAAAGGCCAGAAGCTGGCCCAATTTCTCTTTCGTGTCTTTTAAAGGGTTGGCAACTGTCATATCTGAACTGAGTTTGCCTGACAGTACACGCATGACGCTGAGCTGTCCCGCGAACGGGTCAACTATGGTCTTGAACACAAACCCGGCAAAGGGTTCATCCATTGAAGAGACCCTTTCACTGCCATCTTCACCAACCCAGGGCTTATGTTCAAGAGGTGAAGAAAAAAGCTGCTGGATGGCGTCCAGAAGTTTTGTTCCGCCCTTATTTTCCAGAGCAGCACCAACACAGACAGGAACTAATTCCCTGCTTAACACCCCTGCACGCAAACCTTTGTACATCTCATCAGGAGACAGGTTGCCCTCTTCAAGGTATTTCTCCATCAATTCTTCATCGCTTTCAGCAATATTTTCAATCATCATCTCTTGCAGTTCCAGTACCCTGTCCTGCATCTCGGCAGGCACATCCCCTGGTGCCAACCTGCCATCTTCTGCAAAAAAGTAAGCCTTGTTTTCCAGGACATCCACCAGCCCTTTAAAGTCGGCTTCTGCGCCAATGGGCAGGTATAAAAGAACAGGTTTTATTCCCAGAATATTGATCAGGCCATCATACACCATATCAAAATTGGCCCGCTCACGATCCATCTTGTTTACAAAGACAATAGCAGGCAGGTCAGCCTTTTCCACCTCTGACCATAATTTTTTTGTCAAGGGCTTTACCCCATCAATGGCATCGACTACAAATACAACACCGTCTGCTCCGGTCAAAAGATAACTTATATCACCGATAAAATTATTATCCCCTGGTATATCAATCAAGTAATGGGTATTCTTCTGCCATTTATAAGTGGCAAACCCGGGCTGAACACTACCCCTTCTCTTGATTTCCTCTGGCTCAAAATCCAGACAGGTGGTTCCCTCTTCAATCTTGCCCGGTCTATTTATCACTTTCGCGTTAAACAAAATCATTTCCGCCACAGAAGTTTTTCCTGTTCCACCATGACCAGCCAGAGCAAAAGTTCTTTGTTTTTCCAACTTATCCAACATTAATCAGCCCCCTTTTTTAAGGTTCAATGTTCAATGTTCAACGTTCAACGTTGTTTTGAATTGCCGAATCTTGCTCCTGCCCTTTTCCCCTTATCCCCCACTCCCTTAGCCTTTAGGCCTCAGCCCCAACCTTGCCCTGATTTTCACAAACTGTTATATTAATTTTTTGTAGATTTTGTCCTATAGGAAGATGAATGAAAAGTTGTCAAGATGCTGATTCAGCTTAAAAGATAACGAGGCTAATTTAATGATATATCTGACTAACCGGATAGAAACCATCAATTGCGAGTCCATCAACTGTAACGGGTCCTGGCTTTTTTGGGCAGAAGAGCCAGATGAATTTTTTTTAGGGTCCATAAGCAAGTGGGGGCAACTCCAGCCTGTCCTGGTAACAAAAAGTGAAAAATACCATGAAAGTTATACCCTGATTGCTGGCTACAAAAGAGTGCGGGCACTGAAAAATTTCAACCAGCCTGTATTGATTCAGGAAATAGCTCCTCTTTCTGAACAGGACAAAGGCTTAGTATATCTATCTTCTAACCTGACGCATGACCTTAATCCCCAAAAACAGATCAAGGCACTGCGTTTTTTCCACTCTTTTGATTACCCAATGGAGGAGCTATACCAGTTCCTGAATATTCCCATTAAATCAAAACAATATACTTTATGGCAAAATTGGCTTAAATTGCCTCAAAAATGGGATCAACTTTTAATAATGGGCCACGTTCCACTTAATGCAGCATCTATTCTCTCCCGATTTGAGCAAGAAGATTTAGAAATAATTTTTCCCTTCCTGGCCAGGGTATCCTGGTCCCGGAACAATGCTCTTCACTTTTTGACCTGGCTCTGGGAAAGTGGACAAATGCAGGGCACATCTGTGCGAGAATTAATAATTAAAAACAATTTGACTGATTTGCTTGCCAGAGATCTATCACCCAGAGACATGGTAAAAAAATTGGTGTCAGCGGCCTGGAAGATTCGCTATCCAGCTTTAAGCCAGCTTAAACAAACGCTGGATAAAAGATGCCAGGAACTCTGTGCAGGGACCAAATGGCGGGTAGAACATAAGGATAATTTTGAAAACTTTAGCCTGGAACTTACAATAAAAGTAAACTCCAGAGAGGAACTTTTAAACGGCCTAAAAGACTTGCAGCAAATATCAACCTCTCCCACCTGGGAACTGCTCGATAAATGCTGGAAGATGACAGAGATTAAGTAATGGCAGAGTATCTCAAGAAAATAAAACGAGTTCTGGTGGACAGGGCGGTAGAACATACTCCCCTTGCCAGACGAGTGCGCCAGAGACTCAGTCACTTGCCGTGGCAGGTTGTGGACAAACAACAGGACATTGCTCCGTCAACAGATTCAAATCAGGTTCTGTATTTAAAAGAATATAAGGGTAAATTTTTGCGTTTCTGTCCAGGCACAAGATACTACCGTTGCTGTGGATACCGTATCATCCATATTGGTGAAAATTGTCCCTTAAACTGCACCTACTGTATATTAAGGGCATATTTTCAGGACAAAACTCTCAAGGTATGGGCCAATCAAAATGATTTATGGAACGAGCTGGACCAGGCATTTGGCCCAAATCCTGATCATCTTTTTCGTGTCGGCACTGGTGAATTTACTGATTCTTTAGTGCTCGAACCCATCACTGGCTATAGCCGGGACCTTGTTCAGTTTCTGGCAGCCTATCCCAATGTCTGTCTGGAGCTAAAAACAAAAATTGTTGATCTGTCCTGGGTGGAAAGCGTAAAGCGCACGGACAGGGTCCTGCCGGCCTGGTCTTTAAATAGCCCGGATGTTTACAAAAAAGAGGAAATTGAATCAGCACCCCTTGAGGAAAGATTAAAGGCAGCCAGGGAGTGTGCCAGACTTGGATTCAGGGTCTGCCTCCACTTTGATCCCATCATCCATTATCCAGGCTGGGAAAAGGGCTATGCTCAAATTATTGAGATGATTTTTGACTACCTTGAGCCAGAAAATATCGCCTACTTTAGCCTGGGTTCATTTCGATGTATGCCAGACCTTTTCAAAATTATTGCCCGTGAGTCTCCTCATTCTACTTTTATCTACAATGAATTCATCACAGGGCTTGATGGCAAGCAAAGGCTGTTATTGCCTCTGCGGCTGAAACAATTTTTATTTATTGCCCGGAAACTCAAACAAAAAGGATTAAACAAGCAACTTTACTTCTGCATGGAATCTGACCAGGTATGGAAAAAGGTTATGGGGTATACTCCCGGTGAGTTAGGAGGGCTTAACAACCACCTGCTCAAACTGGCCTTTGGTGTATTGGTGTAATGGTATATTGGTGTATTGGTGTATCTCTTGCCCCTCTACCCCTTACCCAGGGCTGTCTCATCTAAATTTTGCCACCTAAAGAAAAATAGTGGTTATAGTTTATAATACCC
>OFBC01000090.1_pt1 | contig 13224 bp, 8 predicted proteins | sample 1520411 | NCBI WGS metagenome assembly OFBC01 (sample SAMEA3696446, study PRJEB22514) | metagenome | biome: water; feature: marine; material: hydrothermal vent | place: Pacific Ocean | collected 2014-08-12 | depth 1521 m
TAATTCCTCCCATTTTATTGGGATATAGTATAATAAATATATTTACAAATACCTTAACACATAGTTATGTTTTACAGTGTTTGGTATTGGCAGGTATTGGATTACTGTGTTTTTTTGGATTTCTATTAAATGACATTAAAGTAGTGGGTGAAAAAACATGAAAAAAATAAAATCATTAATATTGGCAGGTGGAGTGGGTAGTAGATTATTTCCACTAAGTAGGGAATATTATCCAAAACAATTTATAAAGTTAAAAAAATTCAATAAATCATTATTTCAGATGACTTTTGAAAGATGTTTAAAATTATCAAATATTGATGAAATATATATCATCACAAATGAAAAACATAAATTTTTAGTATTGGGACAGATTGAGGAATTAGGATATAATATTAGTGGTAGTAATGGTGGTGATAGCAATAATGAGAACAATAATTTCAACGAAGATAATATATTAATTGAGCCAGTTGGTAAAAATACCCTTCCCGCAATTTATTATGGGGTGGCTAACGATGAAAAGGAGGATAACGAAGAAAATAATATATTTGGGGTATTCTCTTCCGACCATCTGATTGAAAATGAAGAAGAATTTATATCTACTGTATTATTGGGGCAAGAATTGGCAAAAGAATATATTATTACATTTGGAATTAAACCAACAGAGCCAAATACTGGATATGGATATATAAAACCTGCTGAAAAATTGGACGGAGGGTATAAAGTAGGGGAATTCAAAGAAAAGCCAGATTTAAAAACTGCTAAACAATATGTTCAAAATAATTATTTATGGAATAGTGGGATGTTTCTTTTTGATGCGAATATTTTTAAAAATGAAGTTGAAAAACACTGCCCAGAAGTTTATGAAGCATTTAAATTTAATAATATTGATGAAATATATAATAATGTTCCAGATATCTCGGTGGATTACGGCATTATGGAAAAATCAAATAAAGTTGCAGTAATTCCATTAAATATAATTTGGAATGATATGGGAAGTTTTGACTCTTTTTATGAATATTTTGAGAAGGATGAGCATGGAAATGTAATATATGGGGATAGTATATCGATAGATTCTAAAAACAATTTAATCAATATTACGGACGAAAAACTTGTATCATTAATCGGGATTGAAGATACAATAGTAGTAGATACAAAAGATGTTTTATTGGTATGCAGTAAAGGGGAATCTCAAAAAGTAAAAGATGTAGTTAAATACTTAAAAAATAAAAAAGACGATAGAATTCAATTTCATAAAACTGTATATCGACCGTGGGGAACATATACAATATTAGAAGAAGGATTATTTTATAAAATTAAAAGAATTATGGTTCTTCCAAATAAAAAGTTAAGTTATCAGCTTCACCACCATAGAAGTGAGCATTGGGTTGTAGTAAAAGGGGCGGCAAGTGTAATTATCGAAGGAGATAAAACATTTGTTAGAAGTGGGGAAAGTATTTTTGTAAAAAGTGGATTAAAACATAGGTTGGAAAACCATGGCAAAATACCTTTGGAAGTTATAGAAATACAGGTGGGAGAATATTTGGAAGAGGACGATATTATTAGATTTGACGATGATTTTGGGAGAAAATAATATAATTTATTATGGTAAATCGACGAACCCGTTGCGTAAATTACCTTGTATATAAAACATAGATGATGTTAATAGATAAAAGACTAAATAAGGGCATATTATGTCGATTAACTATATTCTAAAAATGACACTACTACATATGAGCATTTGAATACTAATAAATAGTAAAGTTAATATATAATAAAATTATATAGAATATTATATTTATTATTTATATATTTATTATTATTTATTTTTATATGTCGAATAAAAATGTAGGAGGATTGTTATGAAAATCTATTCCATACTGCTATCTCTGATAGTAATTTTAGGTGCATTACCACTTAGTTTTGCGTCAGGAATTGCTGAAAATGTAGCAGTTGTAGTATCAACACCAGCAGATGCCATTGTTGCGGCACCTTATGCCAAAGCAATGGGATATAAACTGATATATACGCCAACAGGTGAATTATCAGATGATGCTAAAAGAGAACTTGAAAGAAATAATATTGACAAGGTAATAATTGTCGGTGGTTCGGTTGCAGTTAGCACCAATGTAGAGAACCAGATAAAAGGATTAAAAATAACTACTCAAAGAGTTTGGGGGGAAACTAGAATCGAAACTTCCCAAAAAATGTATGAATTAATTAAAGCAGAAAAACCAGAATTATTAGATAACCTTGTAGTTGTAGAAGGATTTAATGAAAAAATAAGTCCTGTGGCAGTGAGTTTCGGAGCTCCTGTATTATACTATGGGTTAGGTAAAGATGAAGGATTGGCAAAAATATTAGAGACTGCAAAACCAAAGAATGCTATAATTATTGGTAGCGGAGCTCCAAGAATTATAGAAAATACGCTGTCAAAAAACGCAGAAAATACGATAATCGCATCAGGTAGTGATGATTCAGCTGTAAGAACTGCATTAGCATATGTTACAAAAATAAATCCAAATGCTGAAAACAAAGATGTTGCAGTAGTTTATGCCGAAAAAACTAACAATCCAATATTGGATGCAGTAGTAAGTTTCGTTAGTGGTTATGTGGGTTCAATAGCTCCAATTCCAAAATCAGATGAAGGTATTATAAGTAATATAGTATCAAAACTTACATTTTCATCAGGAATTTCAATTTCAAGTGATGATACATCGTTATCAAATATCGTATCAAATATTGCAACTACACATGGATTATCCTCTACGGGAATAACCTCATCAGGAGGAGGCGGAGGAACATCATCGACATCGACATCAACACCAACAGTAGATAACAAACCAGTGATAAATAAATTCGAAGCTTCAATTGATGGTTTAAAAGCAACATTTATTATAAATGTAAGCGATGATAATGGATTAAAAAAGATTGTATTAAAATACGGTGATGGAACTGAGCAAGAAAAAGACATATCAGGGAAATCATACTATTTGAACACATCAAGAAACTACTTAATGCAGGGAATATACACTGCAAAATTAGAAGTTTATGATGATAACGGACAATTGGTATCAGAATCAGACAGTTTAAATCTAAGATACTTTGATGTAAATCAGGAGTATATATCAAAAGTTACTGAGAATGTAGATGAATCAATTCCAATAACGATTACAAACTACCACGATACCGCCATATCAATTATAAACACAACAAATGTGAGCTCAGATCTCAGTGTTTCAATGAGTGGAGATTTAACAGTTGATGCAAATTCAAATGAAATAGTTGTATATAACATTACAAATACATCACCATTAGGTTCTGGAAAGTCTTATCAGGCAAGTATTACATTTGCTTTGGATGGTCATCCAGAAATAAATAAGACATTTACATTAGATATTGCAGTTCCAGAACAGCAAGATATAACCACATCAAACGGCAGTACAGTTTCATTGCAGGTTGTGAATACAACAGTTGCAGACACTACAAGTATTGATATAAATGATTCAAAAACTGATGTGTTTAGTATTACAACAACCGTTAGTGGGAAAACAATAGAATTTGCAGTTCCAACAACAAACACTTCAAACACATCGGCAATAGAAAACACCACAATTCACTTAGAAAATGTTAAAGATGCGTTAGACAGGGCAGAAGAAATTCAAAATACTTCTACGCTAACGGAAGAACTTATGACACCAGTTGTCATTGCAAGTAAAGATGTAAATAATGTCTCAGTCGATATTAATAATATTACATTTGATGAGACTACAAATGAAGCAACAATAAACACTGAAATTGTATTCGAAAATACAACCGATACTTATGTCGTAATTGCAATACCTGTTGGTAATAACTCAGTGAGCGAAGTATTTAAAGAAGGATTGGGAGATATTCCAGCATACGACCAAACCAAAGACCAGCCAAATTACTATAATTATGATGCAACGCATGGTATTGTAACATTATATATGACCGAAGACCCATTATTAAGCATTACATTAAGTGTAAATGTAACGAACGACCCGTCAGTAGTATTATACAACTACACTGGAGATGGATTAAATGTATTAATAAATGCGTCAGAATCCTATGACCCAGAAAATAAAACTTTAACATTTACATGGTTGGCACCAGACAATCGAAGTTTTTCATACCTTGACGGCGGGAAAACAATAAATATAACCTATCCTGTGGATGGAACCTACGATATTACTTTAACGGTATCAGATGGAGTTTATGAGGTCACCTCTGTAATTACAGTCTCATTAACTCAGCCAGTTGAAGAAAAACCAGCAATAAAAGTTATAGCAGACGATAAGATTGTTGAATTTGAAGGACAAGACAGCAATACATTATCAATCACAGGAACAAAAACCATAAACATACCAACAATAACAGCAGATGCAACCGTTGTAGATAAAAAAGATACAACTAAGAATGTAGAAATATACTTCAAAGATAATGAAAGCTTTGAATCAGTAATTGAAGCAATGAATAACTTCAATAAAGTCTCATACGATGGAGATACAATTACAATTACATACAACAACGCAGATATGAACGGCAAGAATGTTTCATTAAACATAATTACCACAAGAGATACATTTAGGGATAATATAAATGCACTATTGGATGGTGATGCAACAGGATTAATAAACAGCTTGAATACAGGCTATATTAATACAGCAACAGTATCAAGCGGTAAAGCAGAATTCACCATTAATGCAAATAATAGCAATGCCGACCACTTCGTAATAATTACCGAAGGAAACGGAGTTAAGACCACAGATGACGATGTTAAAATCCTTGCAATAGGTGGATTTGAAGTAATGAAATATAATTTAACATTGACTTACAATGGAACAGATGACGAGAATAAGCCGGTATATAATATGTCATTAAACGATGCACCTACAAACGATGTAAGGTATGGATTGGCAATGATAGATAAAACCGTAGGAATAAAATTAAATGTGGTTGGAACAAATCCAAACAATAATTTATTCAATGTATCAGTAGTTGGAAATAGTGGAAGCGAAATAATTGTGGAAAACAACGATTTCATAACATTAAGTGCTAAAAAAATACAAGACATATCTGGAACGATATTTAATAGCGCCGCATCAGTATCATATAGTGATGAGATAACGAAAGAGAATAAAGATACATTAAAAGTTAAAAACATATCAAACGCTTATGTTATTGGCGTAGTATATGATACAGTAGATAAAAAGATTGTTGCAGTGGAACAACAATAAATGTTCATAACCTAAATTAATAAGTTCTTTTCTTTTTTTCTTTTATTTTTCGAGCATTGAAATTCATAAAAAATTATAAATATGTTAAATTTTATGATTGATTTATACTAAATTACACCAAGGGGTGGTCAATATCAATAAAAAAATTTTTATGATAATATTATTTGGAATTTTAATTTCTCCGATTTATGCAGTTTCGGATATTGAAATATCTCCTTCAAATCCAGTAGTGGGAGATACCATTACATTAACAGGAAAAGCATCACCAAATGAAGCTATAAACTGTCAAGCATGGTTTGAAGTAAATCCTACAAAAATATTACTACCTGATTATGGGTATGATATGTATGGGGTTGAGCTTCCGAGCCCACCAAATAATTTTAAGGTTATTGCTGAAAATGTAAATGACGCATATGTATGCGTAAATATGGGAATATGGATTACCATAAGTTCTAGTGCAGACAGTAATGGCATAGCAACAGTTTCTAAATCCAATGTTCCTGAGGGAACTTATGATATGACAATTGGAGGGACTATAAAAGACCAATCAAAACCTGTAAAACTAAAAATAATAGCTTCAACAACAATAAATGCAGATGAGAATGGTAATTTTAAATACGCATACAAAACAAACAACATTCCAGAAGGAACAACAATATATTTGAGTGTTGGTGGCGTAAATAAAGAAATTATAATTAAAGGCGATACTCCAGCTCCACCTGCTCCATCAGTAGTAGATACCACAAATACTACAAATAACACCGACAACGAACCTCCAAAAATAACAATATTATCTCCATCAAAAAGAGATTATACTACTTCCACCGTAGATTTTGAAGCAATTGTTGAAGATGTATCGGATTATACGATAAAATTCTACCTAAACGGTAATAGGCTGGGTTATAATGAATCAAGCAGTCATTACACAGGCACTCTTAATTTAAAAGAGGGGGAAAATACATTTAAAATAACTGCAAAAGACGCATACGATAACGAAAACAGCAAAATCATATATATTAATTACTACAAACCAAAGAGTCAGGAAATTGAAAATACTGAGAATAATAAAGTTGAGAATATTGCTTCAAGTCAGAATACCACTTCTGAAAACATAGAAAATACTGAAAACAATAATAACCCAGAACAGGAAGAAAATATCATTTATGGAACAGTAATAAAACATATTGATAATGCCACATTAACAATATCTGATGGAACAAAAATTAACACAGAAGGCGATGTGCAAATAAAAAAGGTGGAGCTCCCAAATACTACAATTGCATATTATATAGCTCCAAAAAATGCAGAATTTAGCAAACCTTTAACGCTTGAAATATCCTTAAATGTTCCAGATAATAAAGAGTTAAAGATACTATATTACGACGAAAAGTTGAAATCTTGGAAAAATATTCCATACATTTACGATAAAAATAACAGCGAAATAACTATGAGCATAACAAAATCAGGATATTATGCCATAAAAGAAAATGAGATACTTGAAAATAATAATTCCATGTTTGGTGAAATAGTAATGGTTACTAAAATTGTTATAACTACCATTATAAAACTGATAATTTCTAAATTGAATCTTGCATAGCTATTATAAATTTATCTATTCTCTTTTTTAGGTGGTATTTTTTTTAGGAGCTCCGATAATATCATTTTAACAACACATATATTCTAACCCGCTCCACGAGTAATAACATAAAAAAGTATAAAAGTAAAGAACAATATAGCAATATATACTTAAAATATGTGCAAATACAGGCATTATATCTATAAATTACTAATTTTAATCAAGGGGTGAATATGAGAGCTCTTATTACAGGCGGTGCAGGATTTGTAGGTTCTAACCTTGCATTAGACTTGCAAGATAAAGGACACGATACGGTGGTTTTAGATGATTTTTCCAGCGGTAATTTCAAAAATCTCCTTGGCTATGAAGGGGATGTAGTCTCTGATAGTATTTTAGATGTTGATTTATATAAATTTAAAGATGTTGATGTAATATTTCATCAAGCGGCAATTACTGATACAACAGTTAGTGACCAGAAGTTAATGATGCAAATAAACACGGAGGGGTTTAGAAGACTCTTAGATTTTGCTGTTGAAAATGATATAAAATTTATATATGCGTCTTCTGCGGCAACTTATGGTGATGCTGAATCTCCACAAAAAGAAGAATATGCGGGAAAACCTAATAATATATATGGGTTTTCGAAGTGGATATGCGATTGTATTGCTAAAAAATACATGGAAAAATATCCTAACAGTCATATAGTTGGATTGAGATACTTCAATGTCTTTGGACCAAGGGAGCAGTATAAGGGAAAAATGGCTTCAATGGTTTGGCAGTTGGCAAAACAAATGGTTGATGGAAAAAATCCAAGAATCTTCAAATGGGGAGAGCAGAAGAGAGACCAAGTTTATGTTAAAAACATAGTTCAAATAAATTTATTGGCATTAGATGCAAAAGAAAGTTGTATTGTAAATGCAGGTAGCGGAAATGCTGTTTCTTTTAATCACATTATCGAAGTTTTAAACAATGTTTTAGGCTTTGACTATGAACCAGAATATATTGATAATCCTTATGAAGAGTTTTATCAAGATTTTACTCAGGCAGATTTAACCAATGCCAAGAAATATTTGGACTATGAACCTAAATGGAATTTTGAAGATGCTGTTAAAGACTATGTTGAATGGTTGAAGGATAATAGATATATTTAATTGATAAATTGATATTAAAAATATTGAGGCGTCATAACAATGAAAAAAGCAATAATCACTGGGATTACTGGACAAGATGGGTACTATTTAACAAAATTACTTTTAGAAAAAGGATACGAAGTTCATGGAATAGTAAGAAGAAACAGCCAAAACTCCTTGGGAAACTTGGAGCATTTATCGAAAGAAGAAAAAGAACAGATAAATATCCACTGGGGAGATATTACAGATAATTTATTTATGGATTCCGTAATTAAAACAGTTCAGCCAGATGAAGTATATCATTTAGCAGCACAGAGTTTTGTAGGATTTAGTTTTGAGAATCCAAGATTTACCTATGATGTAAATATTAGTGGAACTTTGAATGTGGTAAATTCCGTATATGAACACGCGCCATCTTCAAAACTCTATTTTGCCGCAACTTCCGAATTATATGGGAAAGTTCAGGAGATTCCACAGAAAGAAACTACTCCATTTTATCCAAGAAGTCCTTATGGAGTTTCCAAATTGGCAGGATTTTGGACAATTAAGAATTACAGGGAGAGCTATGATTTATTTATGAGCAATGGTATCCTGTTCAATCACGAATCCATACCAAAAAATTCACCTTTAATCTTAAAATTAAATGATAGCATGATTGATATATTACCAATCGAAGATTTGTTCAGAACCGAAAAACACAGATATGAAGGTATGTTAAATAAATACAAAGATAATACTTATGTATGGAATGGAGATGAATGGACAAAATTACTGAACGGAACTTGTTATCAAGATAGTAAAAAACCTTTAAAATTGATTCAAACAAGGGAGTCATGTTATGAAGCTACTTATGACCATGTCTGTTTCACTGATGACAATAGTGAAGTAAAAACGCAAGATATTAGTATTGGAGATAAAGTATATTGCGTTAAATATCCAAATAGTGATAAAAGCTTAAAATTAGATAAATCATTGGCAAAATTCATAGGATTTTTAGTTGGAGATGGATATATCAGTGAGAAAGGTAGAATAAGATTAACAGGCACAGACAAGGAACAGTTAATAGAAATTGCTGAATTATTAACCAATGAATTTGGCTGGTCATACAGATTGAATAGTTATGGTCCTGGTAGTTATGAAAATTGTAAAAAAGATGTTTGGCAATTGGATATTAACAATGATGCTTATTTTGGATTATGGCTTAGAGAGCACATATATACGAGACATAGCAATGAGAAAAGAGTTCCTATTTTTATATTAAATGCAGATGTGGAAACTAAAAAGATGTTCTTTGATGGATACTACTTAGCAGATGGAAGAAACAACGGCAATGAAAGATATGAGTATAAAGGATTTACTACGAGCTCAGCAACATTATGTTTGGGATTAATATTCATATTTAAACACTTTTCAAATCAAACTGTAAAGTGTAAATGTGAGTATAGAGAAGATAGAAGATATTATTATGTCCAATTCAGAGCTCCGAATCCAACAGGTAAAGGAGAACATCTTAGAAAAGAATTAAATGAAGTAATTAAAATTATCGATACAGAATCTCCTGATGGATGGTTCTTTGATATTCAGACAGAATCGCAAACTTTTGCAACAGGACCTAATTTGTTTAAAATACACAACAGCCCTATGAGGGGACCCGAATTCGTAACAAGAAAAATAACATTGGCGGTTGCTAAAATATATAACGGATTACAGGATTGTTTGGAATTAGGAAATTTAAGTGCTAAAAGAGATTGGGGATTCGCTGGAGATTATGTATATGGAATGTATAAGATATTGCAACACGATAAACCAGATGACTTTGTTTTAGCAACAAATGAAACCCACACAGTTAGAGAATTTGTTGAAAATGCGTTTAAAGTTGTAGGAATCGATATTGAATGGGAAGGGGAAGGAGTTAATGAGGTTGGTAAAGATGCCAATACAGGAAAAGTTTTGGTAAAAGTTAATCCTGAGTTTTTCAGACCTTGTGAAGTGGAGTTATTAATTGGTGATTACTCAAAGGCTAAAAATGAGCTTGGATGGGAACCAGAAACCAAATTTGAAGAATTGGTTAAGATGATGGTTGAGGAAGATTTAAAGCGGTTAAATATTAAATAATTAATTCTATTTTTTATTATTTTTATAATCTCGGCGAGGATACTATGGACAAGAAACTTTTAGCATTGATACCAGCATACAACGAAGAGAAATCTATTAAAAAGGTTATTGAGAATATTAAAGATACTGTTGATGGAATTTTAGTTGTAGATGATGGGAGCTCCGATAATACTTCGAAAGTTTCAAAAGAATGTGGTGTTGAAGTAATTACATTCAGCGAAAACAAGGGTAAGGGAGTTGCCATAAGAGAAGGTTATAAATATTTTATAAACTCTCCATACGATATATGTTTTATTTTTGATGCTGATGGACAATATCGAAATGAAGATATAATGCCAACATGTATGCCCATTATAAATGATGAGGCTGATATAGTTGTTGGTTCAAGATTTTTGGGAGAATACACCAAAGGTGCCAATATCAACTATAAGAATAGAATAATATGTAATAATATATCTACAACAATTACCAAAATTATGTCGGGAGTTCCAACAACCGATTCACAAAGTGGTTTAGTTGCAGTTAATAAATATGCTGCTAAACAGCTTGATTTAGAAGCTGACAGGTGGGGAATTCATCAGGAAATCATAATAAGAGCAGGTAAAAAAGGTCTGAGATATAAGGAAGTTCCAATCATTTTTGAAAAAAGGATGCACGGAGTTTCTCGTTTAAAGGTCTTGAAGTATCCTTTCACAGCATTTCCGGTTATGTTAAGAGCTTGGATTAGGAAGTAAGTTTTAGTTAATTTTGCATTATTAGTTAAACATTAGTTTGTGTTTGTATGTTTTATTATTAAAGTTATATGCGGTGAAATTATGAAAAATATTAATGTCGGGATAATCGGACTTGGAAAAATGGGTATTCTTCATACGGGCATATTAAATAGTTTTGACGATGTGAATGTTGTAGCAATTGCTGAAAAAGAAAAATTAATGTCCTCAAACATTAAAAAAGTTCTAAAAAATGTGAATACTTATAATGATTATCAGAAAATGTTTAATAAGGAAGATTTGGATTTAGTATATATCGCAACACCAACTGCATTCCATACAAATATATCAAAAGATTGTGCAGAATCTGGAATAAATTTTTTTGTAGAAAAACCACTTGGGATTTCAAAGGATGATTGCAACGGTTTAATAAAATTAATGAATGATAAAAAGGATATAATAAATATGGTTGGATATTGTAAGCATTTTGTAGATACTTTTGCAAAGGCAAAAGAGATATTGGACAGTAAAATACTAGGGGAGCCGTTGTATCTTAATTCACACATGTATGTATCACAATTATTCTCTAAGGGTAAAGGATGGAGGTATAAAAAAGAATCAAGTGGTGGGGGAGTATTGAATATACTTGCAACACATTTGGTCGATGTATTATTGTGGTATTTTGGAGATATAGTAACAGTATCGGGGAACTCAAAATCATACTATTCTAATGAAGTAGAAGATTTTATTCATTCCCACCTAACATTTAACAGTGGATTAGAAGGGCATTTGGATGCTTCATGGAGTGTAAGGAATTATAGACTTCCTGAAATAAAAATAGAAGTTCAATGTAGCGAAGGTATGCTTGTTGTGAATGATGATTATATAAAATATTATGAAGATAGTAAAGAAGGATTTACAACACTTTACAAACAGGATTTATATACTGGCGTAGAAGTGGATATTGGAGGTCCAGAATACACTAGGGAAAATAGGCACATGGTAAATTGTGTAAAAAATAACAAAAAATCAGATATTGATATATTTTATGGATATAAAGTCCAGTGTGTTAATGATTCAATATACAAATCCGCAGAAGAAAGAAAAACTGTGGATGTTGAATATGGGGTGATTTAAATGAGAAAGATTGACCAGATTGTTTTAGGTCATAATCAGTTTTTTGGAGTTAATCATCTTAGTCAGGATGCCGCAAGAAGTAGGGTGGAGAAATTTAGTCAGATGAAAAATATTGGAGACATTATAAAATATTCATTAGATAATAATGTAAAGGGAATGATGCTATCAACACATCCGAAAGCAAAAGATATTCTTGATTATCTAAAAAATGAGGGATTATCTGATGAGATGAATTTTTATCCAATGTTGCCTTATGCCCAAGGATATGTGAGAAAAGCAAATGAAAAAGGAGTTATGGGGTTGTTTAATGAAATATTTGGTTCAGTAAGCACATCCAAAAAGTTAAAAATATTATTTAAGGGAGGTATGGGGGCATTGCAACAGGATGTTGGTAAATTACTATCAACGCTAACTGATGTGGAATTAATTCCATTTAATGATTTAAATGTAAAAGCGGTGTTTTTCCACAATGTATTTGCGGATTTGGCTCTTGCAATGGATGGTGAAGAGATTTTTGGAACATATATTGACCATGTGAAAGATGAATATGATGCTATTCCTGCATTTGGAACATTTAACTTTGCAAGAATGGTTATGAAGTTTGATGAGTGGGGATTTAAAAAACCGCTCATTATGGCATCATTTAATAAAGTGGGTTTTCAAATGAATCCATCAAAAGAAGAATGTGAAAGAGTTTTGAATGAATATGATGTTGATGTAATGGCAATGAGCACATTAGCCGCAGGGTATTTAAAACCAAAAGATGCCTATGAGTATTTAGGCTCACTACCAAATATAAAATCTGTTGTTGTTGGAGTATCTACAAAAGAACATGCTGATGAAACTTTTGGGCTTATTAGGAAATATATAAAGTAATGAACTGGTGAGGTTGTGAAGGTTTTGATAATTGCTATTTCGGGAATAGGTAATCTAATAACATTTTTACCTGCGTTGGACTTAATTAAGAAAAAAATGCCTAATTCTAATGTGGATTTTCTTGTATATGGTAATGGAACAAAATATGTATTACTTGAAGATGAAAGAGTAAATAAAATATATGAAAATAACTCTAAAAATCCTTTAAAATTTTTTAAATTATTATTAAAATTGAGAAAAGAAAAATATGATGCAGTAATTACAATATATCCATCACAAGGCATTTACTCCGCAGTAATTATGTGGGTTATAGGGGGCAAATTGAGAATTCAATATTATATGGATTATATCTTAAAATTTTTGAGTTCAAGGGTTGGTAGCATATATTATAATGACAAGTATAATATGGGAATCATTAAAAA
>OFBC01000096.1_pt1 | contig 12612 bp, 14 predicted proteins | sample 1520411 | NCBI WGS metagenome assembly OFBC01 (sample SAMEA3696446, study PRJEB22514) | metagenome | biome: water; feature: marine; material: hydrothermal vent | place: Pacific Ocean | collected 2014-08-12 | depth 1521 m
ATTTCGATATTCGGATTTCGAATTTCTCAACTTTCGGAACTCCGAAAGTTGAGTTGAGTAAATAATATGATCAGGTTAAGAATAACGAGATTTTATGGCACTTGAATTAAGACAGCAACTAAGGCTCTCTCAGCAATTGGTCATGACGCCACAATTGCAGCAGGCAATTAAACTGCTGCAATTGTCCAGGGTAGAGCTTATCGAGGTAGTTCAGAAGGAACTACTGGAGAATCCTTTGTTAGAAGAGGCAATGCCTGAGGTTGCTCTGGAGGCTGAAAGCGAATCCCGGAATAAGAATGATCGGCTGTCTGAATTCAAGGCGGAAGAAAGGGAATTGATTAAAAACGCTGATTGGGAAGACTATCTGGGACAGTTCTCCAGCGCTTCCAAACAGTCTCTGGCCAGGGAAGTAGAGCTTCCGGAAGAAATGCAGTCTCTGGAAGCAAGGTATGCTACCAAGCCATCACTTTCAGGTCATTTGCTCTGGCAATTGCATCTGTCTGACATGACTGAAAAGGAGATGGAGATTGGAGAAGAAATAATTGGCAATCTCGATTCCAGAGGATATCTGACTGCTACTGTTGAAGAAATCGCCGGGGCATTGGGGGTGCAGATAAATCAGGTAGAAGATGTTTTACGGCGGATACAACGATTTGATCCTGTTGGGGTGGCAGCCAGGACTCCACAGGAATGTCTGTTGGTTCAGCTCGAGGCCTATGGCGAAACAGATCCAATATTAATCAGTCTGGTTAAAGATCATTTGAGAGACATTGAAAAGAGAAGGATTACTCCTTTACTGAAGAAATTCAAGATCAGCAAAGAGCTGATGAAAGAGTATCTGGAGATGATCCAGCGTCTGGATCCTTATCCAGGTTCGAGTTATGGCGGTGAAGATGTTGTTTATGTTAGCCCTGATGTTTTTGTATATAAATATGGGGATGATTTCGTAATAGTTTTAAATGATGAAGGTCTGCCTAAACTGCAATTGAGCCCTTATTATATTGGAGAGTTAAACCTAAGTCGAGGCAGGAAAAAGAGCAATATAAGTGCTGATGAAGAATATATGCTGGAAAAGATGCGTTCAGCTATCTGGCTGATGAAGAGTTTGCATCAAAGGCAGAGCACTTTATATAAGGTGATGGAAAGTATTCTTCGCTTTCAACGTGATTTTTTTGAGCATGGGGTAAGTAAATTAAAACCTCTTATTTTAAGAGATGTGGCTGAAGATATTGGCATGCATGAATCAACAGTAAGCAGAATTACTACGAATAAGTATGTTGCTACTCCGCATGGTGTTTTTGAGCTTAAATTTTTCTTTAATAGCGGCCTTTCAACGGATGATGGTAGCCAGGTAGGCTCAGAAAGCATCAAGGAGGCCATTAAAAAAATAATAGAAGCCGAAGATCCTAAAAAACCTTTGAGTGATGAAGCAATCGCCAGAAAACTAAAAGAGGAGATTGATGTTAATATTGCCCGCAGGACAGTAGCCAAATACAGGGCAGCTTTAAACATTCCTTCCTCTTCGAGGCGAAAGAAAATTATTTAACGATAAAGGAGGCAATTTTTATGGAAATTAAATTTACCTTTAAAAATTTTGAACCTTCTGAACATCTGAAAAAATATGCCAGGACGAGATTTGAAAAAATTTCAAAATATATGCTTGATAGTGAAAATGCAGAATTGCAGGTCAATCTGGAAGTGGAGAAGTTCAGACAGATAGCAGAAGTGATATTAACCGCAAAGAATTTGCACCTTTCCGCAACAGAAGAAAGTGAAGATATGTATTCTACCATAGACATGGTTCTGGATAAACTTGAAGCCCAGGTTAAGAAGGTAAGAGAGAAAGTAAAGGATAGGCATAAAAAAAGAAAAGAAAAGCCTGTACGCATGGATGTCATTAGTTTTAGTAAGGGTGAAACAGGGAAAAAAGAACCTGTGATTGTTCAGACTGACCACTATGAGCCAAAACCTATGTCTGTAGAAGAAGCAGCCATGCAATTGGAATCTTTAAACTATGAGTTTCTGGTTTTCCTTAATGCTGACACAGAAAGGGTCAATGTTATTTATAGACGAAAAAATGGTGACTTTGGACTGATTGATCCGGGGTTTTAACGAGATGAAGTTAGTTCAATATTTAGATGAGGATTTAATAATTCCAGATCTCACAGCCAGGACTAAATCTGAGGCCCTGGCTGAACTTATATCCCCATTAGCTTCAAAATATGCTTTTATAGATAAGGAGCAAGTATATAAGGTACTGCTTGATCGGGAAAAATTAGGCACTACGGGGATTGGGGATGGGGTGGCTATCCCGCATGGCAAACTGGAAAATATCGAGGATGTGCTTCTGGTTGCCGGGCGAAGCCTTGAAGGGATTGACTTTGAGGCACTGGACCATAAACCTGTACATATCTTTTTTATGTTGCTTGCGCCGGAAAAGAATGCGGGAAAACACCTTAAGGTCCTGGCATCTGTCTCCAGACTTCTTCAAGACGTCAATTTTAAGGAGTCTTTTCTGGGAGCTAAAGATAGGCAGGAGCTCTGGAGACTTTTAAGTTCGGTTTGATTTAATTTGTAGGGGCATAAAATTTTGTGTCCCTGCAAAATTTAATAGCTCAACTTTCGGAGTTCCGAAAGTTGAGTCATGTAACTAATTGAAAATATTGAACATTTTTTTAACTCAGAAAGTCGAGTATTTAAGAAAAAATTGTCAAAAAACAGAAATTTTCCAATTATAATTATTACCGGTCTATCCGGGGCAGGTAAGAGCACTGTCCTGAAGGTTTTTGAAGACCTTGGTTTTTTTAGTATTGACGGCCTGCCTGTCCGCCTGATGCCTTCCCTGATAGACTTGTTTGTCAGGGAGAATCCCAAGGATTATCGTGGCCTGGCTCTGGGCATGGATTTGCGTCAGCAGGATTTTATCCAGGAGTGGGCAGCAATTAAGGATAGTTTGCAAAAAGAATGTCCTGCCTGGCAGACGCACATGCTGGTCTTTTTAGAAGCCAGTATTCCGGTTCTTGTCCGCCGCTATGCCACGACCAGACGACCACATCCACTAGCCGGACGCAACTTAGGACTGGAAGATGCTCTGAAAAGGGAAAAAGATATTTTAGAGCCATTGCGTCAGGATGCTGACCTTGTTATTGATACTTCCAGCTATTCCATTCATGATTTAAGACGGGTTGTTCAGGAGAAATGGGAATGTCTGGAACAGTCATCTTCAGGGATGAGGGTACATTTGATTTCGTTTGGATTTAAATATGGGGTGCCTCTGGAAGCGGATATGGTCTTTGACCTTCGGTTTTTACCCAATCCATATTTCCAACCAGAGTTGCGTCCTTTGTCCGGGCAGGACCAGGTTATGGCAGAGTTCGTTCTGGGACGAGATCCTGCTCCTTTTTTTATGGAGCAGTTTAAGTCTTTTTTGGGCTTTGTTGTGCCCTTATATGCTCAGGAAGGACGGTACAGGTTGACCCTGGCCCTGGGTTGTACAGGAGGCAGACATCGTTCTGTGGCAGTTACGGAAGAGATATACAGGTTTTTGGATGAAAAGGGTTTTATGGTGTCAGTAGAACATCGGCATTTGCAATTAGGGTGATGAGTGACGGGTGATGAGGGCGAACAATGATTGGAGTCGTTTTAGTCACACATGGCGATTTTGGGGACAGGTTGATTGAAGCAGCCCGGATGATTCTGGGAGAGGCCAAAGCATGTGCAAGCATTGGTATTGACGTGTCCAGGCCAATGGATGTTATCCTGGAAGAATTAAAAACTGTTGTCCAGGAACTGGATTCAGGCAATGGAGTGTTGATTTTAACTGATATGTTTGGTGGTACTCCGACAAATTTAAGCCTGTCCTTTTTGGGGGCGAAAAAGCTGGAAGTCATTACCGGCGTTAATTTGCCCATGCTTTTAAAGGCACTGAGCAGCAGGGACCTTCCTCTGGAGAAACTAGCTGCAGAGGTTAAGTTGGCTGGTAGGCAGGGGATTATTGTTGCCGGAGAAGTATTGAAAAGACCGGTATGATTTTATACTAACTTTAATCTGTGTTTCAAGTTTTGAGGCCGCATTGCCGCAATCAGCAAAAAAATAACGTCGAACATTGAGCTAAAAAATGCTTTGGGTGCGTATAGATAATCGTTTGGTACATGGTCAGGTTATTGAAACCTGGCTTCCTTACACTAAGGCCAGGACTATAATAGTGGTCAATGATGATCTGGCGGCTGATCCTTTGCGACAAGAAATAGTGAAACTGGCTATCCCGCAGGAAGTGGATATTATTTTTTCCTCTATTGAGGATTCTTTATTTTATGTAAAAAAAAGATTAAGCAGGCTGGAAGAGTCGCTTTTTATCCTTTTTGCTACCTGTGAAGATGCGCGTTTGGCCTATGAAAAAGGTCTTGATTTTGACTCTTTAAATCTGGGCAATCTGCATTATGGACCAGGCAAGAAACAGGTCTGTGCTCATATTGCCCTGAGCCAGGAAGATATTTCTTGTTTGAAGTTTTTCACCAGAAAGGGAGTTAAACTTGATTTTCGCTGCGTACCGCATAAACCAGTACAGGTAAGTGAATGGTAACCCAATCTTTATTAACTTCCCATAGCCTTATTTTTTTAGGAAGTTTTTTTTTGCCTTCTTTTCCTTGTTTAGATTTGCCCTGAACTTTGGCTTTGTTGACCGGCCTCTGGTAGCTGCTTTTTTTTGGTCATCCATTACTGGAGAGTGGGCTACAAGCCTTAATGTGGCCATTTTTTTTGAATTGTTCTGGCTTGATTTATTCCCGGCTGGAACGTTTATCCCGCCGCAGGCCCTGTTTTCAACCTTCGCAAGCATGACCCTGGTTTATGTTCTTGATCTGAATCTTACAGAAGACATTTTTCTGGCCATGATTTTGACCATACCTTTGGCCTTGTTTGGCTCCTGGCTGGAAGGCCGGCAAAGGATGTGGCAGAATAAAAGTTATAATCAGCTGCTTAAGCGGGTAAGGCGCGGATACCAGAACGAATTTTATTCGGAGAAATTAATTTCAAAGTCTATCCTTCAAATTTTAATCGTGAATTTTATTTTTGCTTATCTTTCTATCTATGCCCTTATTTTTATTTATGAAAAGATTGCACCTATTTGGCCCAGGAACTCTTTTTTGGCCTGGCCTTATTTATGGATTTTTGCCAGCATTGGCGGAATACTTAGTTTGCGCATTCGTAGAGCCTATGTAGTATTTTTTACCGGGGTGCTTATGGCAGGAGTTTATTTGATATTTAAGGACGTTGGCTGGCTGAGTGTCTCGTGATGGTTGCTGAGGGTAAAGCAATGCTGGATTTTTCCTGTTCGAGATAATGCAGGCCAAGACAGATCATGGCGGCAGTCTCCCAGCGTAAGATAGATGTGCCCAGGGAAAAGATTTTAAAGCCATTTTGGGTTAATTTCTTTACTTCCTCTGCACTTAATCCCCCTTCCGGGCCGATAACAACCAGATTTTCTTCTTCCCTGGATAAATCCTGACCGGTAATAATATTCTCAGGAGCGCATTTTTCCCACAAAACAATTTTTTGTTTAAAATTTCGGGCGTAGTGGATTAGTTCTGAAAGTCCGGGCAGGTTCAAAATTTCAGGCAGCCAGGGATTTTGGCATTGTTTGGCAGCAGCAATAAGCCTGTTCATCCAGTTTTCCTTTGGCATTTGCGTGGGACGGCCCTGGCTGAATTGTCCCGGCCAAAAGATAATTTTCCAGGCCCTGAGCTCCACGGCCTTTTCCAGAAGCCACGACCTGCGGCCAGATTTGTTCCATCCTAACGCCAGATAGAGTCTCTGGTGGGGTTTTTCCTGTGACCATATTTTAAGAGGCTGTAAATAAGCCTTTTTTTTCTTAACCTGGTCCAGTTTGAATAGACCGAGCCGGCCCTTACCATCCAGCATTTTGATTGTTGTTCCGGGTTTTGCGCGCAGGACCCTGATCAGATGGATGGCTTCCTGTCCTTCCAGAATATATGGAGGCTTCCAATTTTGGGGAGCAAGGTAAAAGGTATGCATGTGGCCTCAGCCACTTAATCTTATTCGTGCTGTTCCCTGTTTGTAAAAAGGAAGTTCTGTTTGTTCTGCTTTGAGTTCAGCCCTGGCCCCTTTGATAATATATTCATTTTTATCTGCAAAGTCTTTATGAATATAGGCCAGGGCGATGCAAAAGCCTAAAGATGGGGCAAAAGAGCCGCTGGTTACCTTCCCTACCTTTTCTCCCGCATAAAAGACCAGATCATTATGCCTTGCGCTCCTGCGACCAGGGATTTTCAATGGGACAAGTTTCTCTTTGACATCATTAATCCTGTCCCGACCAATATAGCTGGCTTTAGATTTGAGTATAAATTCATACCCGGCTTCTACCGGGGTATGATGTTGATCCAGATCCTGACCATACAGGGGCAGGCCGGCCTCCAGGCGCAAAGTATCTCTGGCTCCTAAACCAGCAGGTTTTACATGCGCATTTTCTAAAAGCAGAGTCCAGAAGGTTTCGGCCCTGTCCCAGGGTAGATAAAATTCATAGCCAAGCTCGCCAGTATATCCGGTCCGGCTGACTATGAGATCATACCCATTAAACTCAATCTGGCGAAAATTAAAGTAAGTAAGGGAGCGCCACTGGCCCGGGATGGTCTTTTCTAGAATCTCAATGGATTTAGGGCCTTGAAGGTCAATTTTTGCCAGTTCAAAAGAGACATTGGTTATGCTCACATTTCCGGGAAGATGTTCCCTTATCCACTCAAAATCGGAATTTATGCAGGCTCCGTTGACCACAAGCATAAATTTATGCCCTTGCAAACGATAGACAATGAGATCATCCAGGACTCCGCCATTTTCATTGAGCATAAAACCATAGCAACACCTGCCAGGAGACAGGGTCTTTAAATTATGGGTCAAAATATTACTTAAGGCTTGTTCTGCCTGCTCACCGCTGACTATAAATTCGCCCATGTGAGAGATGTCAAATATGGATGCAAAAGCGCGCGTGTGTTTGTGTTCAGCAATTATCCCTTCGTATTGAACCGGCATTTCCCAGCCTGCAAAAGGTACCATTCTGGCCTTATTATCTTTGTGCCATCTGTTTAAAGGTGTTGTTAGTAGATTGTCCATATGTTTACCCTTTTAGCGAAGCGATGTTTTAATTTTACGGATTGATTTCAGATCATCCACCAGAGCAACCAGCCGTCCGTATTGTTTTTTTATTTTTTGACCATATTCAGAGAGATCATCGTCTTTTTTCTTGACGTATCTTTTTAATAAATATGGATCATTTAGTATGCTTTCGGCAATGAATATAGTTCTAAAAATTAGCTCGTCAAAGTAATTAACAACTTCAAATTTTAATTCGCCTAAAATTTGATTTACCTTTTCCAGCATTTCAAGATAATTTATCCGTTGGTTATTATATTTCCTTTTCTTAAGGTCCTCAAGAATTTTAATTTTTCTAGCCTGTTGAATATAGCTATATTTTTTCCACACCTCTTGATATAGTGTGTGATGTTCATTAAATTTATCAGACAGATTAGAGTCCAAAAGGTAGTTATCTAATACTTTGACCACGTTGGCATAAAACTCATCAGAATATCCTATAATACGTCGTTGATGCTTGTTGAGCCAGGCATATAAAAATTTAAGCCTTTTTTCATGCGTTTCTGTATTTTCAACAATCTCCCGCTTGTATTTAATTCTTCCAATAAATTCGCCCTTGACTATATCATTGAGTTTCAGGGTCATAGAATAAGTGTCTTTGATTATGTTAACTGAAGTGCAGATTTCTGTTGTATAGGGATTGATTAGTTCCTGACGTAGAACAGACAGGGCTCTGTCTTCACGGACATTATTGGGATCATATTTGTGTTGACGATAAATAACACGGATCAAGACAACTTTGTTTTCTGGATCAACAAAATAACCTTTATCCCTGAGAAAGGTCAGAGTATCTTTTTTGGTAGTCTCTACTTTGACCAGAGCAATTTTTTCTACCCTGGGATAAAATTTATTTTTAGGATCGGCATACAAAGTGGTGATAGTTCTATCGGATTGACCCAGGACCCTGATGAGAAACGTCTCCCCTAACTTGAATAATCTTCTGGCAAAAAGCGCCGCAGAGGTTCTTCTTTCTGAGACTATAGGAAAGCCATATAGTTCCATAAAAAATTGATAAACAAAATTTCTGTTTAGCTCGTACCTTATATTGTTATTTGGTTGAAATTTTTTAATTCTTAGCCCAAATCTTTTTAGCTCGGTATCCAGATCAGAGGGAAAAGAAGCATAAATGCCCGCCAGATAAAAGTCATTATTGGCATCCAGGGCCATGACATGGCCTCGGTCCATTTGTAATATATAGTTGAAAAGCGGGCCGTAATTCCTCAAGTCGGCTATGTCTTTATCTGAGAATTCAGATCTAAATTGCTCATGCAAATTTTTTGGTAATTTATTGAGGAAAATATTTAAATTGTTATAATGGATATTTTCTGGTAAGGGACAAACATTTTTCTGATTAATAATATTTTCTTCATTAACGGTGTGAATGATATCGAATTGAAAAATTTCATTGAAATAATCTATGGGCCTTGAAAAGGCTACAAGGCTGAAGCCAGGTAGTTGTTCATATTCATATAAATCAGCCTCAAAAGAGGGCAAGAGCTCCCTGGGGTCAACTAAAGGATAATCTTTAGTTTCTATATATGGTTTTAAGAGACAGGATTTAATATGGATGATATCCAGATATCTTTTTAAGGCTAAAATATTGTCGATTTTAAATCTGGGAAGAGCAGTTCCAGGATTTGACCAGTGAATATCATTCACATTAAGAAAAAATTCTTCCCATTTTTGGCTCATTTATAGACCTTTGATGTGTCGGTTCGGAGCTCCTGAAGTATCCAGGTGCTCGAGAAGTTTCAGGCGTCAGCTAATCCTCGTCAACTCAAACTGAAAGGATAACCTTATTTTCAAAAAATATCAATAGGCTATGAATAAATAGAAGATGTTGACACATGACGTATCTATTCTTTAGAAAGGATTGGAGTAATTAGCAAACTCAAATTAGAAAAAAGGAAGGTTGTCATGCAAAAACTTGATAAATGTCCACGGGCAAAGATCAACGCCAGGTATTGTACCTGTACCTACCCAGGCTGTTCCAGGCATGGCTTGTGCTGTGAATGTTTGCACTACCATCGTCAGCGCGGGGAGCTGCCTGCCTGTTATTTTACTGAGGAAGAAGAAAAAACATATAATCGAAGTTTAGAGTTTTATTTTCAACGCCATTTTAAAAAATAGGAACTCAACTTTCGGAGTTCCGAAAGTTGAGTTCGGATTTGTTTCGGATTTCGATATTCGAATTTCGAATTTCTCAACTTCTTTTTAAGAAGGGGTAAGGGTGCACCAAAATCAAAGCCTGGACACTATCTTAGGCATTATATGTAGTGTTTTTGATGCCTATTCATCTGTTCTTTTTTTAAAGAGTTCAGGCTCTCGTTACGCCCTGGCATCGTATTTTAGTTTAGGTGATAATATTAGTCAGGATACAAGGATTAAACCGGGCACAGGCCTGGTAGGCTGGATAATTCGTAATAATAGGCCGCTTTTGATTAATAAATTTGACCGCAATGCTGGTTGCTTAGGGTATTATGATGCCAAAGGAGAGTCCAAAATAAAGGCCTTTATGGGATGCCCTTTATCCAGGGGCTTAGGGGTCCTGTGTCTGGACAGCAAGAAAACTTATTCCTTTAGTGAGAGAGATCAAAAGATATTACATCAATTTGCCCGGTTGATAGAGTCCATAATAGGCGATTTTTGTCGATTAGACCTGGATGTCAGGAAACAGAATTATTATCATTTTTTAAGCATAGTTTATGGGTTAAGAGAAAAATATCCTCGCTGGAAGTCTTTTTTGGAGAGGTTGCTTAAGGTGTTGTCCCGGGCCAGTGATTTTGAATATGCTTTTTTAGTTGTGCGGGATGAATTCGGTAAGGGTTTTTTTCTGGAGGGTTGGAATAAAGAGATCGTGGGCTTAAATTCTGTGCAAAAGTTTAGCATTGATACAGGGCTGTTGGGTTGGGTTTTTAAAAATGGTTTAGCTATTTTTTCTGGTGATCAAAATACTCCAAAAGGGCTTTCATTGTTTGGTAAAGATGTAAATACCGGCCAGTTTAAATCAATTATTTGTTTGCCTTTAATTGTGCATAAAAAGACCAGAGGAGTGCTTGTCCTGGGGGACCTGCACGTTGTTGCTATTAATGATGAGTTGAAGATTTTTGTTCAAATGGTTGCTGAATACCTGGCCTTATTTCTGGAAAATTTGTATTTGAAAAATAAATTAAGAAATCACACTAATAACTAACTCAAGGTGAGAAATCTTATGTTTTTTAAAAAATTATTTGGCTTTTTAGGCAAAAGTTTGGCCATGGATCTCGGTACGGCTAATACCCTGCTTTATACTCCCAATGAAGGGATTGTGCTCAATGAGCCGTCTGTAGTGGCTATTGATCACCGGGATGAAAAGATTCTGGCTGTTGGCAGAGAAGCCAAAGAATTCTTAGGCCGGACCCCTCAGCGTGTTACAGCGATAAGACCTTTAAAGGATGGTGTCATTGCTGACTTTGAGGTGACAAAATCTATGATCACCTATTTTATGCGTAAGGTTATCAGGGGCATGAATCTGATTAAGCCCAGGGCTGTAATTTGTGTTCCAACGGGGATAACTCAGGTTGAAAAGAGAGCCGTGATTGAATCTGGTTTGCAGTCCGGGGCCAGGGAAGTAAGGCTGGTGGAGGAGCCTATGGCTGCGGCCATCGGGGCCGGGCTTCCCATTGAACAACCTGTTGGAAATATGGTTGTGGATATTGGTGGAGGGACTACCGAAGTTGCAATTATTTCACTTTCAGCAGTAGCTTATGCTGAGTCTGTGCGCGTGGCTGGCGATGAAATGAATGAGGCTATCCAGCGTTATATACAGGATCAGTTTCAGCTTCTTATAGGCGAGAATATGGCCGAAGACATTAAAATAAATATTGGTTCTGCCTGTCCTTTAGAGGAATCTTTGACTTATAGAGTAGCAGGGAGAAGTATTGTTGATGGGGCACCCAGAGCTATAGAAGTTACTGATGGGCATATCCGCGAGGCGATTCAGGAACCAGTAAACACCATTGTTCTGGCTGTGCGTAGAGCGCTCGAAAAGACACCGCCGGAATTGGTGGCAGATGTGGCGGAAAGTGGTTTGCTTTTAGCCGGAGGAGGTGCCCTGTTAAAGGGGCTGGATAAGCTGATTGCTAAAGAAACGCAGATAAAAGTGAAAATTGATGAAGACCCTCTGACTACAGTTGTAAGGGGCACTGGCACCACACTGGTGCATGAGAAAAAATATGCTGAGGTATTTATTAATTAGATGTAGGGGCACGGCGTTGCCGTGCCCTATTGCCCATTATTTATGGTGGTGGAAAAACTAATCCTTTCTGCCAGAAATAGACAACGCCAGGAGTAAGAAGTTCAGGAAAATTTTTGACCAGAGAGGAAAGTTCCTCAGCGTCAACAAATAGGCCGGATTCAACTTCGCAAGGATCTGGTTTTGGTGGTTCTAAAGATTTCCCGGCGGAAAAGAGATAGACAAATTCGTAATGGGTCTCTTTTGATCCTTTCAAGGTATATATAAGTTTCAATTGCCGCGGTACTATCCCCACTTCCTCTTTGAGTTCCCTAAGGGCTGCTTCCTCAACTGCTTCTCCTGCCTTTATGTGACCGGTGGCAGAGAGATCCCAGCGGCCAGGATAGAGATGTTTGTTGCGATGTCTTTTTTGTAAAAAGAGTTTGCCTTCCCGATTATATACGAGGACCACTATTGAACGGTGAAAAAGTCCCTGGCGGTGGACTTCGTCTCTGGCCATAACGGCCAGGGGAATATTGTTCTGGTCCACAACTTCAATTTTCTCTTGCTCGTGAAAAAAGTCTTTTTTGCTTTCAGACATTGTCCTGGTTTGTGTTAATGAAAGTGGAAGAGTTAAGCATTAAAGATATAGAGCAACTGGTAGAGCTGGAAAGACTTTGCTTTGCCACGCCCTGGACCCAGGAACAATTCAGTCTTTGTCTGGCCCAGGAACATTTTTATGTTTTCGGTCTGAAATCAGGCAACCGGTTGATGGGCTATATTTCATTTTTTCTGGTAGGTAAAGAGATGGAGATTCTAAATCTGGCTGTTCATCCAGAAAAGAGAAGGCAGGGTCTGGGAACGAAACTCCTTACCGCGGCCTTGAGCTTTTTTCGTCGAAAAAAAGGAAAGAAAGTGTTGCTTGAGGTCAGGCCATCAAATGTGGCTGCTCTTAATCTTTACAGGAGGGCAGGGTTTGTACAGGTAGGTCTGAGAAGAAACTACTATCCTGATAATAGGGAGGATGCCCTGGTTATGGCTCTGGAAATCCAGAATAGTGGTACTGAAAACTAAATTCTTAGAATAATTCAGTGTGATCTATTAAAATTGTAAAGTGGAAATTTTTTATTATTATTGACTCAACTTTCGGAGTTAAAAAATATTCAATTTTTTCAGATAGTTACAAAACAAAATTAATGAAGTATCCCATTTTTAGGAAACGATTCAAATAGTCT